>Ga0310786_10000832_pt1 | contig 49361 bp, 44 predicted proteins | sample AusTroGonzalo_MG_FD_203881 | JGI IMG/M metagenome (GOLD analysis project Ga0310786, IMG submission 203881) | Bovine rumen microbial communities from tropical cattle in Woodstock, Queensland, Australia - Gonzalo_03 (v2) (version 2) | ecosystem: Host-associated > Mammals > Digestive system >...
GACGGACTCTTCACGAGAATCATCGGTAAAATCAGCGCGTTTACCGTGTTACAGTACATCAACAAAATCAACAACAAACCTATTGGCCAAATTAAATATGCGCTGGTTTAATTCCGCCAACGGGTTGTTATAATATTAAGATTAAGAAAAGTGGCTTTGCAACGACAGTCTTTTGTGGTGGCATGATAGCTGGCGGACATCAGATGGATACTGAAAGCAAGAAACGATTAATCCGAGATGTGAGATATTTTATGAATCTAGTGTAAGGAGTCTGCTAAAACGAGTAGAAAGAATGGGGTTTTAAAGACGATAGAAATTTTTTTTCATTGTTTTTTGAATTTTCGCTCGTTTGTGATTATATTATGCTGTAATCAATAAAAACAGCAGTAATATGAGCACCACAATCAGAACCACTTCGGAAAAACAAATGAACCAAATCCGCCGTTTCATCAAGAACAACAAAAACTACTGCACCATCACCCAAGAAAATGGGGCCTACCAAATTACCCTCTTTGGCCTCACCCAATCCGAATCGGAAAAGTTCATCAAGAACTTCATCAAAACCAACCACCTCACCAAAATGCAGCAGGAGCCTCTGGCTCTTGCTGCATAAAGCTTATTCTGACTATGGTAGCCGCAATCTGACCACCAAAGGCCGATGGTCAGAAGCCTCGGGTTCGTCAATGATGATAGATTCTATGGCTTCCGCTGGATGGTCTTTGTACGAGGCGACATAATCGAGGCACTCTTGCGGTTCGTCGGCAGGGAAGGTGGCTCCGTTACCAGAAAGGATTGTAAATGATTTCATCATCTCTTGAAGCAGCTCCGAGTCGGGAGTGTCATTCCAATCGCCGGCTAGGATAAAAGGCTTTTGCCAACGTTGGGCTTCTTCCACAATGATGGAGACTGAGGCTAATCGTTGAGCCTCCTCGAGGTCCAAGTGTGTGCAGGCAAATACATAATCTTTCATTTCCACCACCAGTAATAATCGAGGCTCTTCTCCAGGTAATGGCATGCGTTTGGTGCTCAAAGGAGGATCATGGGTAAGAACGCCCACGCCATATTTTCCTCCGTCAAAGTCGATAGCACTTCCATAAATTGGGTAATATGATGTGCGGCTGGCCAATTCGCCTAATTGGTAGCATTGCCCGCTTCGCGATGTCATGCTATCCAACTCTTGAAGGGCAATCACATCGGGCTGTTGTTCGCTGATTACGTGGGCCGTGCGGTCGTAGTCCAACACCATATCCATGCCCGCACAATGGCGCACGTTGTAGCTCATTACTTGCAATTGGTTCTGCCCAAAGCATGCTAACGTGATGCCGATTAGCAAGAAAGTCAAAATGACGTGCTGTTTCATGATGTTAACTAAACAAAATTCACTTCAGGACTAATCCGAATCCCAAATTTTTCTTCCACGGATTGCTGAATCCGTTGTGCAAGTTCAACGATGTCTTTCCCACTGCCGCCACCATAATGCACAAGGACAAGTGCTTGTTTTTCATACACGCCTACATGCTCGTCGCGCCAGCCTTTCCATCCCGCTTGCTCGATAAGCCAACCCGCAGGCACTTTCACCTTGCCATCGGGTTCATCATAATGCGGGATGTTAGGATAATCCTTTTGTAGAGCCTCAAATTGTGCTGCACTAATGACAGGGTTCTTGAAAAAGCTACCGCAGCTGCCAATTTGCTTTACATCAGGCAGTTTGGCATCGCGGATAGCGCAAATGGCATCGTGGAGTTGTTGCAAAGTCGGGTACTCAATGCCGTTTTGTTCCAAATAGGCTTTGATGTTACCGTATTCAAGATGAAGTGGTGCGTTTTTCTTCAGCAAGAAATCCACTGAGGTGATGACATATTGTCCTTTCAGTTCGTTTTTGAAGATACTATCACGGTAGCCAAAATGACATTCCTCTTTCGTGAAAACCCGTTTGTTGCCTGTGACCAATTCGATGGCTTCGCATTGAAGGAAACTATCTTTCAATTCCATGCCGTAGGCACCGATGTTTTGTACAGGTGCCGCCCCAACCTTGCCTGGAATATGTGCGAGGTTTTCAACGCCATACAGACCCATGTTGACCATCTTTTTCACAAATTCAGGCCAGTCCTCGCCCGCTTGTGCTCTTACAACCACATCATTGTCCCGGTCTTCAAGGATTTCGATGCCTTTCGTGTTGATGAGTACAATGATGCCGTCAAAATACTCCTCTTGGAAAAGCACATTGTTGCCTCCGCTGAGAATGAGATGCTGCTCGTTTTTGAACACATCGGAATGAATCAATGCTTCAAGTTCTTGAATGTCATTGATTTCTGCGAAATGCTTTGCTACGGCATGAAAGCCGAAACTATTGTAGGGCTGGAGGTCAATGTTGGTTTTCATGGGGGCAAAAATACACAATACCTGCGTATTTTCTGCGTTTCAACGGAAAACATTTGTAACTTTGCCCCGATGAAACGCGCCATCGTATCGGTGATCAACGACTTGATCACGGACCAACGGGTCAACAAGTCGTGTCTGGCTTTGCAAAAGGCTGGGTATGAGGTGCTTTTGGTCGGACGCAAGCAACGCAAAAGTCCGCCGATGGACGAGCGTTCCTATGCCTCGCATCGCATGAAACTACTTTTCGAGAAAGGTCCGCTTTTCTATGCCGAATACAACATTCGTCTGTTTTTCTTCCTGCTGTTTCATCGCGCCAACCTTTTGTTGTCCAACGACTTGGATACCATCTTGCCCAACTATTTCATCTCGCGTTTGAAAGGCAGCAAGATGATTTTCGACAGCCATGAGTATTTCACCGAAACGCCAGAGTTGGTCACAAGGCCAAAGGTGCAGAAGGTTTGGAAACGGATTGAAAGTTTCGTGGTGCTCAAGTTGGACGAGATGATTACCGTGTGCGATAGCATCGCTGACTTATTCCGCGAGAAATATGGCGTCAAGTGCCATGTCATCAGGAATATACCGCCACGAAAAGCTTTGCCGCCCAAAGGTGACAAAACTGCTTTGGGCCTGCCAACCGACAAACATCTGCTGGTATTGCAAGGCTCTGGCATCAACATCCAGCGTGGGGCAGAGGAACTGGTGCAGGCGATGGCACTTTTGGACGATTGTTTCCTGATGATTATCGGTGGCGGCGACGTGCTGCCCATCCTTAAGGAAATGGTAGAACAGCTGCAAATCTCCGACCGCGTACGTTTCTTCCCAAGGATGCCTTACCAACAGATGATGGCCTACACGCAGCTTGCCGAGTTGGGCTTCTGCCTTGACAAAGACACCAACCTCAACTACCGTTTCAGCCTGCCTAACAAACTTTTCGATTTCATCCAAGCTGGTGTGCCAATCATCGCTTCACATCTGACTGAAATAGAAAAGATTATCCGTCAATACGACCTTGGGTTGTTCATCGAAAACCATGCCCCCGAAACCATAGCAGCTACTGTTCGTGAAGGTTTGTCCGACGTTGTAAAAAGGGAACAATGGAAACAAAACTTGGCCATTGCCGCACAGGACTTGTGCTGGGAAAACGAGGAGCAGAAACTGCTCGAAATCTACCGCCATTATGACTGATAATCACCTGCATATCATCGCCTTCGACGTACCGTATCCAGCCAACTATGGTGGTGTCATAGATGTGTTTTATCGTGTGAAAGCCTTGTCGGAATCGGGGGTCAAGGTGCATCTGCATTGTTTTGAGTATGGTCGTGGCGAACAGGAGGTTTTGAACCGTTGTCATGAGGTAAAGTATTACAAACGCGACACTTCCTTTGCCAAGCAGCTGAGTCTTACGCCGTTTATCGTCAATTCAAGACGATCCGAGGAATTGGTGAGAGACTTGTTGAAGGACGATTATCCCATCCTTTGTGAGGGCTTGCATACAACCGCAATTCTTTTGGACAAGCGGCTGAAAAACAGAAAGATTTATGTCCGCGCCCACAATGTGGAACATGACTATTATCACGCCTTGGGTGAGGCGGAGAAATCCAGTTGGAAGAAATTGTTTTATCTCGTAGAAGCATGGAAATTGAGGCGTTACGAACCAGTTTTACGCAATGCAGCTGGCATCTTTGCCATTTCGCAGCAGGACGCGGACTATTTCTCCAAGAAATACGGTAAAGTGACACTGGTTCCAGGCTTCAACTCCGCCGATTCAGTGTGTTCGGAAACGGGTAGGGGAGAGTATGTTTTGTATCACGGTAACCTTTCCGTCAAGGAGAACGAAATAGCGGCCAAGTGGCTGATAGAGAATGTTTTCTCCGAATTGGACTTGCATTGCGTTGTGGCGGGCTTGAATCCCTCGGAAAAGTTACTGAAATTAGCCGAAAAACATGCCAATGTGACTTTGATAGCCAATCCCGACGATGCCGAGATGATTGACCTTTTGCGACAGGCACAGGTGAACATTTTAGTGACGAACCAACCTACGGGATTGAAACTGAAGTTGTTGAATGCGCTCTACAACGGGCGTTTCTGCTTGGTCAATTCGGATATGGTACGCGGCACTGGGCTGGAAAGTCTTTGTGTAGTGGCAGACGAACCCGAGCAAATGGTTTCGGAAATCAAGCTCTTGATGGAAGAAAACTATACTGAAGAAGACATCAATGAACGAGATAAGCAGATGCACCAACTCTATGATAATGAGTTTAACGCGCGAAAAATCGTTGAAGCTATTGGCTTTTAGCCATTAGCTATTGGCTTGCTTGCTGGTTGCTAATAGCCAACAGCTAATGGCTAAGAGCCTAAAAATCACTCCATTTCAGAACACACCACCGTCCCATTCTTACAGTTCGCGATGCGCGAGGGGTATTTCTGCATGAGCGTATAGTTGTGCGTGGCCATCAGTACGGCGGTGCCATTCTCGCTGATGTTGCGCATGAGCTTCATCACTTCCAAGGTTGTTTCTGGGTCGAGGTTGCCAGTGGGCTCATCGGCGAGGATGACATCGGGGTCGTTGAGCAGGGCACGGGCGATGGCGATGCCTTGCTGTTCGCCACCAGACAAGCGGTGCGGCATGACCTTGCGCTTGTCGGCCAGCCCCACTTTGTCAAGCACTTCGTCGATGCGTCTTGAGATTTCATCGTTGTCCGTCCATCCCGTGGCTTTCAACACAAAATCAAGGTTTTTCTCCACGCTGCGGTCGAAAAGGAGCTGGAAATCCTGAAAGACGATGCCGATTTTGCGGCGTAGGTAGGGGATGTCTTTTTTGCGCAGGCGGGTGAGGTCGTAGCCTGCCACATGGAAATAACCGTCTCGGGCGGGCAATTCGCCATATAAAGTCTTTAATAATGAGGACTTTCCGCTTCCTGTGCGACCAATCAGGTAGATGAACTCGCCTTTGTGTAGGGTCAAGTTCACGTTCGACAAGACGAGGTTCTCCCGTTGGAAAATTGTGGCGTTTTTGATTTCTATGATGGGTTCAGACATGGTCTATGTGTTTTTGTTATTTACCAACTCCCCGAGGCTCCGCCTCCGCCAAAACCGCCGCCGCCGAAGCCTCCAAAACCGCCTCCGCCGCCTCCACCGAAGCCACCGAAGCCACCACCGCTAAAGCCACCGCCACCAAAACCGCCCATAGGAATCCAGATGGTGTGGTTGCCGCCGCCGGAATAGTTTTGGTTGCCATTGCTGGAACGGAAGATGAGGATGAGGGCGATGATGACGAGGAGGATGAGCCATGTGGGAATGGGCTTGCCACCGTCGGCGTAGTCGTCTTGCGTGAACTTACCCGAGCAGAGGTCCATGATGATGTTGACGGCGTTGTCGATGCCCGTATAATAGTCGTCATCCTTGAAGGCAGGAATCATTTCCTTCTCGATGATGAGTTTAGCCGTGGCGTCGGTGACATATTCCTCCATGCCGTAGCCAGGACTGATGTTGACCTGCCCGCGTTCATTGCCTTTCTTGGGCTTGACGAGGATGACCAGTCCGTTGCCCTTGTCCTTCTGTCCCACGCCCCAGCTGTGGCCAATCTCGGTGGCATATTGCTCGACGCTGTATCCTTGCAGGTCGTCGACGAGCAGGACGAGAATTTGGGTGGAAGTGCTGTCGTTATAAGCCACGAGTTTTCGTTCCAAAACATCAATTTGGTGTGAGGTCAGAGTGCTTGTGTAGTCATTTACCAAGCGTGGTGGGTAGGGCGGACTTGGCAGTTGTGCTTTCAGGCCCATGCCAAAAAGTAGCACAAGCAGTAAAACAAGCAGTAGGTTATGGCGTTCAATTGTCTTCATAGGATATTTCATCGGGGATTTCGTTGATGTCGTCAGTTTGGTATGGGAAATAGGTCTTGAGTTTCTCGCCGCAGCGTTGGATGCCTTGTTCCAGCCCTTCGGCGAAGCGGCCTTCCTTGAAAGCGGCAGCCATCAGGTCGCGGACGTCGTTCCAAAAGTCGGCTTCCACCACCTTGTTGATGCCTTCGTCACCGAGGATGGCGAACTTGTGGTCGCGGACGGCCAGATAGATGAGCACGCCGTTGCGCTGTTTCGTTTCGTTCATCTTCAAGTGGTTGAAAATGAATAGGCTGCGGTCTTCCACTTTGCCTCTGCAATGGTTCTCGATGTGTACCTTGATTTCGCCGGAGGTGTTCCGCTCCGCTTGTTTGATGGCCTCCACGACGTGGCGGTCTTCTTCGTTGTTAAGTATGCGTCTTGCGTTGGGCATTGTTCGTTCGTTTTAACTCCGTTGAATCTTTGATTTGACCGCAAAAGTAACAATTTTAGTTGGTAATGGGCGAGATGTGGATTATTTTTGTTTCTTTGCAAAACAAAACAAGACAAGATGAATGTATTCTCCAAGGCAATAATGCCCTTAATGTTGATGATGGTTTTTGCGGTAGGTTGTGACAAACCCGATGAACCAAACAATGGTGGAAACAACGAGAGCAACGATACCCTTGTGGAATACGCGTATGTTGATTTAGGTTTGCCGAGCGGCACCTTGTGGGCCACCTGCAATGTGGGTGCCAACAATCCTGAGGATATTGGCGATTACTTTGCTTGGGGCGAGACCATACCCAAGGATGTCTATGATTGGGACAGCTACAAATATGGCGGTATGGTCAATGAATTGTTTGCGATGAGCAAATACTGCACCGATTCGAGTTGCGGCCTCAACGGGTTTGTTGACAATTTGACCGTGTTGGAGTCTAACGACGATGCAGCAACGGCCAACTGGGGCGCGGACTGGCGTATGCCGACCAAGGAAGAATGGAAAGAGTTGTTCCTAATGACGACTTGCGTTTGGACCACCCAAAATGGCGTGGAAGGGCGGCTCCTTACGGGCACGAACGGCAATAGCATCTTTCTGCCTGCCACGGGTTTCCGTATAGATGATGAACTCATCGGCCCAGGCCTTGGCATTTATTGGTCAAGTTCGCTCCACACGGATTTCAACGAGCGCGGGTGGAGTTTTCACTTCGAAGGCGAGAACTGCCACGTGTGTGGCACCTACGAACGCAATCGCGGGCAGGTGGTGCGGGCGGTGCGGGTGACGAGATGATGCTTTATTTCTATTAGTTGTAACTGATAATCGGAATCCCCAGTTGCTTGCAAATAGTCTTTGCCGTGTAATCTGATACGTCTGGGTGACGGGGTACAGCGGCGACATTGCCATTGGGACTAACATACAAACTGTGCCTTGCTCCTTCGCGATACAAGGTGCAATTGTTTTGCGTCAAATGCTTTATGAGCAAATTCCTTTTCATGCAAGTGCCAGTTTCCGGTAAAAGAACCGTTCGCCTTGGAAAGCTTGTAAAGCCTGCTCCTTATTGTATTCAAGTACAAGTTGGATTGCATCTTTCATGTTTTCCATCAGTTCGTCAAGGGTTTTGCCTTCCGAGATGGCACCAGGTAATTGTTGGCATTGGCCGCAATACCAACCTCCTTCAACATCTTTGTGAATCAAAATCGTGTATTCCATATCGGTTTGTTTTGCACCTGCAAAAATACTATTTTCTTTCAGAATGAGATTGGTTTGGATTATTTTTGTTTCTTTGCAATGTCAAACAACTAATACAGAATGAATATGAACAATTATCAAGGACACGAATTTGTTGATTTAGGATTACCGAGTGGAACACTATGGGCAACTTGCAATGTGGGTTCGAACACTCCTGAAAACTGTGGAGATACTTTTGCATGGGGAGAAACCTCTAATAAAAGATATAATTCCAATTGGAAAAATTATACATATAGCAAAGGAAATAATAATCAATTAACAAAGTATTGCAACAAATCCAATTATGGTTATGATGGTTTTATAGATAATCTTGTTACTATACAGCCATCTGACGATGCCGCTACAATGCATTGGGGAAATGATTGGCATACACCTTCCAGAGAGCAATGGGAAGAACTTTGCAGATTTACGAAATTAAGTAAAGTATTGTTGAAAACGAATTTTCTGGTTCCGAATAAATTAGATGGATTGTTGTTTACTGCTTCTAATGGATGTAGACTTTTCCTTCCTGCTAATAGACCTGATTATGGAAGAGATGGAGGAGGTAGAAAAGGAGCATGTGGACACTATTGGTCGAGTTCGCTGCATGTTAATGACCCGAGCCGAGCATGGTATTTTTATTTCTATTCGGAGGATGACTATTATTTAGGAAGTTTTGATCGCTCTTTTGATCATTTTATTAGACCTGTACATGCTCCCATTGATTAACAATGAAAAACAATAATCCCCGAAGTGCCGTAAGGTGCTTCGGGGATTTCTCTTAATTCTTCAATTCTTGATTACAACTTCTCCATATTCCTCTTCACAAACTCACTCAAATCCTTGCCCTTCAAAAGGTTCTTTGAGAGCAAAGCGAGGTCGTAAATCTGCCGAATGGTGGCTTCTTGTGCGGCTTCGTCTTTGTCCAAGAGGCCAGTGATGACGGGGCTGTTGGTGTTGAGCATCAGCGTGTAGCTGTCGGGCATGGAACCGTAGAACGACATTGGGCCGCCGCCCATCTGCTCCATCTCTTTCATACGGCGCATCCACTCGTTTTGGGTGACCTCAACAGGAGCATCCGTCTCGCCCTCATTGCTGAACTCCACGTTGAAACGCACCTTGTCGATGACTTTCTCAAAGGCGGCTTTCAAGGTCTCCTTCTGCTTGTCGTCGAGCTTCGATTCGGCTTCCTTGTCGTCTTTCACGATGAGTTTATCGATGGTGTTGGAGTCTACGCGGGCAAACATGGCACGGTTGTCATCGCCCTTTTCGCCTTCCTTCTGCTCGTAGGCACTGATGAAGTGCGGGTCGAGGATGCCGTCCATCAGCAAGACGTTGTAGCCCTTGGCCTTGGCGTTCTCGATGTTGGTGTACTGGTCGTCCTTGTCGGTGGCGTACAGATAGACGAGTGCCTTGTTCTTGTCAGTCTGGTTTTCCTTAATCAAGGACTTGTATTCCTCGATGGTGTAGTACTTGTCGTCCGTATCCTTGAAGAGGAAGAACTTCTCGGCACGCTCGTAGAATTTCGGGTCGCTCATCATGCCGTATTCGATGAAGACGCGGATGTCGTCCCAGTTCTTCTGGTAGGCCTCACGGTCTTTCTTGAAGAGTTCCTCGAGTTTCTCAGCCACCTTCTTGGTGATGTAGGTCGAGATTTTCTTCACGTTCTGGTCGCTTTGCAGGAATGAACGGCTGACGTTCAGCGGGATGTCGGGCGAGTCGATGACGCCGTGCAGCAGCGAGAGGAACTCGGGCAGGATGCCTTCCACGCTGTCAGTGACGAAGACCTCGTTGCAGTAGAGCTGTATCTTGTTGCGCTGGAACTCGTAGCGGTTCTTCACCTTCGGGAAATAGAGGATACCCGTCAGGTTGAAGGGGTAGTCCACGTTGAGGTGGATGTGGAACAGCGGCTCGCCGAAGTTCATCGGGTAGAGCGTGTGGTAGAAGTCGTTGTATTCCTCGTCCTTGATGTCGGTCGGGGCCTTCTTCCACAATGGAGCTACGTCATTGATAATCCAAGGCTTCTCCACCTCTTTGGTTTTTGGCTTGCCATCCTTGTCAGTTTCGCCTTCGATTTCTTCTTGCACCTTGCGCGTACCGAACTGAATCGGGATGGGCAAGAACTTGCAGTATTTGTTGAGCAGTTCGCGGATGCGGCCTTCCTCAAGGAACTCGGCGGAATCATCGCTGATGTAAAGGATGACGTCGGTGCCGCGGTCGCCCTTCGGGATTTCGTTCATGGTATACTCTGGGCTGCCGTCGCATTCCCAAATGACGCCGTTCTTGCCTTCTTCGTGGCAGGATTTTGAAATCAGCGACACCTTCGAGGAGACCATGAAGGCGGAATAGAAGCCCAAGCCAAAATGTCCGATGATGTTGGCGGCCTCGGCCTCGCTTTGGGTCTTGAACTTAGCGATAAACTCCTCAGCACCCGAGAAAGCAATTTGGTTGATGTACTTGTCGACCTCTTCGGCGTTCATGCCGATACCACGGTCGCGAACGGTGAGGGTCTTTTTCTTCTTGTCGACTTCCACCTTAATAGTAAGGTCGCCCAGCTCGCCCTTGAACTCGCCCGAGGCGGCCAAAGCCTTCAGCTTTTGCGTGGCGTCCACGGCGTTACTGATGATTTCGCGCAGGAAAATCTCCTGGTCCGAATACAAGAACTTCTTGATGACAGGGAAAATGTTTTCTGTCTTTACTCCAATGTTACCTGTTTGTTGCATATCGTTATGTTTTTGAAATTTCAAATTACGCGCGTCCTTTGTCAAATTGTGTGCCATTGGGAAAACTGACATTTTGGCAAAGAATTGTTGTTTCGTTTGGATGGAAAAATGCCTTTTATCCAGCGGTGAAACGCAATTTTACCCTGTTCGCCGCTGGATATAAGCATGTTTTTGAAGAAAAAATGGCTAAAAAATGTGTTTTATCCAGCGGTGAACGCATATTTTTGTATCTTTGCCGCTGAATAAAACGATGTTTTATGACGAATATCATTGGCAGAAAGGACGAGATTTCGGAAATCAAACGACTGTATTCCAGTAAAATGCCTCAATTTTTAGCGGTGTATGGCCGTCGCCGAGTGGGAAAGACTTTTCTCATTGACGAGGCATTGAAGGGAAAAATCACCTTCCGTCATTCGGGATTGTCGCCCGTGGACGAGCAAAACCACAAGAACAGCCTGAAAGAGCAACTGAAGCACTTTTATCTGTCGTTGCAGCGACACGGCATGAAGAAGAGCAAGTGCCCGACATCGTGGCTTGAGGCTTTCTTTATGTTGGAGATGCATCTTCAGTCGATTGATGACGGCTCGCGGCAAGTGGTTTTCCTTGATGAATTGCCTTGGATGGACACACCTCGTTCGGGCTTTGTCACGGCCTTGGAGGCATTGTGGAACGGTTGGGGCTGTCATCGCGACAATTTCATGTTGGTGGTCTGCGGCTCGGCAACTTCTTGGATTACCGACAACCTTATTAATAACCATGGGGGCTTGTATGGAAGGCTTACCGGTCAGCTGAGGCTGTCGCCGTTCACCCTTAACGAGTGTGAGCAGTTCTTTCACAGCAAGGGTGTCCGAATGTCGCGCTATGACATCGTGCAAAGTTACATGATTTTTGGCGGCGTGCCGTATTATCTGAGTTATTTTGAGTCAGGTCGAAGCCTTGCGCAAAATGTTGATAACTTGTTCTTTAAGAAGAATGCGGTGTTGAGTGATGAGTTCGACCGCTTGTTTTCTTCCGTGTTTTCGAGACCTGAGGAAATGAAGCAAATCGTGAAGGTTCTCGGCAACAAGAGAGCAGGTTATACCCAGGAAGAACTTGCGAAAGCTGCAGGACTGACAGGGGGCGGCTCTTTCAGCACGATGCTGAAGGCACTCGTCGCCGGCGATTTCATTGAGCCGTACATTCCTTTCGGGAAGGGGAAGCGCGAGAAGCGTTACAAATTGATAGACCATTTTTGCCTGTTTTATATGAAGTTCGTGCAGGGCAGAAAGGAAATTGACCCTGAGTTTTGGATGCACAATGTGACTTCGCAAAGTGTGTCCTCATGGCGAGGCTTTGCGTTTGAGGAAGTGTGTTTTACGCACATCCGACAGATTAAGAAGGCACTCAATATTCTTGGCGTTTCGTCAACGGAGTCAGCGTGGGTGGTTAAAGGAGACGATGAGGCCGAAGGAGCGCAAATTGATATGTTGATCAATCGCAAAGACAACGTTGTGAACCTCTGCGAGATGAAGTTTTACAACGAGAAATTTACGGTCAATAAGGCTTATCATTCAAAAATTGTTCATCGGCAAAACTTATTGGCTGAAATGATACCACGGCGAGCTGTTGTCCATAATGTGTTAGTGACTACCGAGGGCTTGACTTATAATGAGTACAGCGGCGTTTTCCAAAATGTAGTCACCATTGATGATTTGTTTGAGAAATGACAAATTTTTGATAATAAATCAGTTGCGTTTCAAAAAATGTCTTTTATCCAGCGGTGAACAACCAAATTACCCTGTTTGCCGCTGGATAAAACTATGTTTTTGAAATAGAGTTGCAATTAATTTTGACCTTGGTATCAAAACAATCCCTATTTTTGTGGTCAAATATCAAAATCAACCGTATATGAAAAAACTATATGCAATTATCGCGATGTGGCTTCTGATGGGAAGCGCCTTCGCTCAAGTGCTTGTCAATGAGACTTTTGAAAATGGTAACACGGTAGGTCAGACCCCTGTGGGCTGGATTGGCGATGGTGGCTGGAAAGCCGGTATCACCATCCCGGACGATAACGAGGCCCGAGGAAGAAAGCCGCATACCGGCGACTGGTACATGTATGCCACCTATAACACCGATGTGTGGATTTACAAGGAAATCAACGTGACCGCCGGAAACTACTATCGCGTGTCGTTCTGGTACGCCACCTGGCATGTCGACCACTTCAATTTAGAAGTCAAGGCTGGTGCAAGTGCCAATCCTTCGGCGATGACGGTCACGGCAGTGCCGATGATGATTGTCGATAACGAGGAGTTTGAACAGACTTCAGGCGTGTTCCAAGCCACCAGTTCTGGCTCTTTCTATGTGGGCTTCCACAGCGTGGCTGACAACGGACCTTGGTATTTATCGATTGATGACATCATCATCGAGCAGACGGGTCAATATTATTTCAATGTGGAGCAACTCACTGCCGACACCTCCGTCTATTTTGGCGAGCCAGCCTATCTGCGTTTCCGTTTGGACAATGCAGGCTCGGAGGCCGACACCTATCAACTCACCAGCACCTGTGACCTGCCGATGACTTTCTACCAAAACGGCACACAGGTAAGCCAAGTCAGCCTGTCCTATAACGGCTCTGCAGAGCTGGTCGCAGTAGCCACCCTGCCTATGAACCTCAACAACGGAGAAGTGCTTCATGCCACTTTTGATGTCACCTCAAGTCATTCCGCTCCGACGCAAAGTGCCGACTTCCAAATCACCGCTTTGGCACCTATCAACGACTTCCCCTTGGAGGAAGGCTTCGAGAACGACTTCGTGCCTTTCGGCTGGCAGAACAACATTACCAACGGTACCTACGCTTTCGACAGACGCCAATCGAGTTCTACACCGAGTGCCATGCCGCATGAGGGAAGCCAATACATGGCCCGATTCTATACTTACACCAACCCCGAAGGTTGCTCGGCGGAATTGGTCTCGCCCAAGCTGGAACTGAACGACCACGACAACCTTGTCCGCTTCTGGATGTTCCGTAACAGCAACCCGAACATCAACCGTCCCGACCGTATCAATGTGTATTATAATACGGTGCCGAGTTCGGAAGGCGGCCAGCTGTTAGGCACCGTCCACCGCTGCACCTATATGGAGCCTGTCATCGCCGATGAGGACGACTGGTATGAGTATTCCTTCACCTTCGACAGCCCAACGGGTTACGGCTTCATCATTTTTGAGGGCGTGAGCGGCTATGGCTGGGATGTCCTTATTGACGATATCTTCATTGACAATTCCTCGATCGATACCAATCCGCCTACGATAGTCTCTGTCACTGGAAATCAGACTTACGCTGATACCGAGATGAACCTCACTTTGCGTGTCCATGATGCGTCAGAGATGCCTGCCACCTTGTCGGCCACCTATACCATCTGGGGCGTGACCAACGACCTGACCTTCACCCGTTCAGGCAAAGGTAACTACGACTATACGGCCACCATTCCCGCCTACGACAACCACACTCACGGCACAATGACAGTGCAACTCGTGGATAACTTGGGTAACAGTGCCATGTCGGACGAGATTCCGATTCGCTGGGACTACCAGCGTCCGTTGCTCTACGAGACCTTCGAGGACTGCACGTTGTACGGCCTTCCTGAAGGCTGGACCACCGACGGCAACCCCACTTGGTGGGATTGGAGTTTCCAAGGTACAGTGTATTATGTTGATTATTACGAAGAAGACTTCATCGTGTCGCCCCATCGCGGTAACAAACAGGCCGTGTTGGAGTGGGACAGCAGTGAGAACCCTTCGGCACAAGACCAAACTTTAATTACTCCTGTCTTGACCATCACACGTCCTACAGTGCTTCAGTTCTGGACTTGGGTGCAGTACGGCACCGATGGCTATGACCACTTTGCGGTTCGTGTGTACGACACCTACAACGGTACGTGGGAAGACAAATGGGATGCTGCCGATATGCCTTATGGACAAATCAACGCCTACGATGAACCGATTTCCATCAACTTGGACGAGTACATCGGGAAGAACATCAAGATTGGCTTCAGAGGCTACAACAGCTTTGGCGAGTTTTTGGCTTTCGACTGGTTTGTCGATGATGTGAAAGTCGTGCCGACCGACACCACCGATGTGAATGTGAACGAGTTGTCCGCGCTGAAACTCAATGTATATCCCAATCCTGCTAAAGATGTTGTTAGCATTGAGGCCGCGAAAGCCATTCAGAATGTGCAGCTTATGAGCATCAACGGCGCCATTTTGGAGGATAGGAAGACCAACTCGAACAAAGTGGAACTGAACCTCGAAGGTTATTCCAAGGGCATCTATGTCGTCCGTATCGTGACCGACGAGGGTGTTTCGACCCAAAAAATCAATCTGATTGAGTAGGGGAGAAGTACATAGAAAACATGTGCCGCTCTATGCCAAAATCTTGCTTGGCATGGGGCTTGGTTTGGGCTTTGGCTTCTTGGCTATGGCCTTGCATTGGGAAGAGTTCGTGCATGATTGGGTGGCTCCTTGGGGTGTCATTTTCATGCGCTTGCTCAAGCTGATTGCCGTGCCGTTGGTGTTGGTGTCGCTCATCATGGGTGTCGTCAACCTCAAGGATATTCGAAATCTGTCGCGCATCGGCTTGAAAACCATATTGATCTATGTCTGTACTACGATTATCGCGGTCAGCATAGGTCTCGGCATGGTCAGCCTCATCAAGCCGGGGCAAGTCTTTCCGAAAGATCGGCAGACAGAGTTCATGGAACGATATCAGCAGACCGTTACGGAGCGCGAGGCACAGATGCAGCAGGTCAAGGATGACTCATCTTTGCAGTTCGTGGTCGACATGGTGCCCGAGAACCTCTTTCAAACCTTGGGCGATAACTCCAAGATGCTGCAAATCATCTTCTTCGCTTTGCTTTTTGGTGTGGCGTTGATTTGTGTTGGGCCAACAAAAGTGCCATCGGTTGTGCGTTTCTTCCAGCAGTTGAATCTCATCTTGTTGAAAATCATCGACTTCATCATGGCCTTTGCCCCCATCGGTGTCTTTGCGTTGATGGCCGCTTTGATTGTGGACTATGCTGGCGATGCGGGCATCTTCTCCGCTTTGGGTTTGTATGCCTTGACGGTGGTGCTAGCCTTGGCGGTAATCATCGTTTTCATCTATCCTTTTATCATGCGGGTCTTCGGAAAACGAACCGTGACGCAGTTTTTCAAGGCAGCAGCACCCGTGCAGATGTTGGCCTTCACCACTAGCTCGAGTGCTGCTACTTTGCCGCTGACCTTGGAGCGGACGCAGAAACATTTGGGCGTTTCCGAGGAAGTGTCCTCTTTTGTGCTACCTGTGGGCGTGACCATTAACATGGATGGCACGAGTTGCTATCAAGCGGTGGCGGCGGTGTTTTTGGCTCAGGTCTTGGGTTTGGATTTGACCTTTGGTCAGATGCTGCTCATTTTGGCCACTGCCACTATCTCGTCTATTGGCACACCGGGCATACCTGGTGGCTCCATCGTCATGCTGATGATTGTCTTGGATTCAGTTGGTATTCCGATCGAGGGCTTGGCGCTCATTTTGGGCATTGATCGGCCTTTGGACATGCTTCGAACAGTGGTCAATGTGACGGGTGACATGACGGTGGCGTGTGTGGTGGACTGCGGACAGGAAAAATCCTCCTCATTGTAAAATTTCTTTACACTCATTGTATGGTTTTTTGCTCTTTTTAGGAAAAGTTTTCAAGTTTTTGTGCATAGTATTCAAAAAATGTCTATTTTTGCTTTCTGTAAAAAGCAAATTTGTGATAGAATTGCTTTATATAAAAAGCATAAACGGTTTAAAACTGCTTTCTGTAAAAAGCAAATTAAATGATAGACGATGGAATTGCTATTTGAGAAACAAGATGCCATGCTCAACGCCACCAGCATGGAGATTGTGAGAACCTTCATGGATCATGTCAACTGGGATGCTCCCATGCTTTGCATCAGAGGACCAAGAGGTGTGGGCAAATCCACATTGTTGAGACAACACATCAGACAACATTATAGAGCTGGAAGCGAGGAAGTGCTTTATTGTTCACTTGACTTCTCCTATTTCACCCAACATTCCATTATGGAGGTCGCTGAGAAGTTCTACAAACACGGTGGAAAACTCTTGGTGCTCGACGAGGCGCACAAATACGAAAACTGGAGCCGCGAGGTGAAGGAAGTGGCGGAGATCTATCCCAACCTTCAAATAATACTGAGCGGGTCGTCACTGCTTAAACTGATTGACGGTGACGCCGACCTTTCTCGTCGCTGCCGAGGCTATTATATGCCCGGTCTATCGTTCAGGGAATACCTTCAGTTCTACAAAGGCATCAATTTGCCTTGCCATCCGCTTGAAGAGTTGCTTACAAATCCTAATGAGATAGCGGCCGAAGTCAACAGCAAGTGCCGTCCGCTCCAGCATTTCCACGAATACCTCAAGTTCGGTTATTACCCTTTCTATCTAAAGTTTCCAATTGATTATTATCCACTTGTCGAACAAACAACGAACTATGTGATAGATGTTGAACTGCCGCAACTCCGCAAGGTAAATCCGAGCAATTGCCGTAAAATCAAGGCTTTATTGAATGTTCTGGCACAGCAAGTTCCTTTCGATGTTGATATCTCGAAGATGGCTTCGATGATTGAACTGCAACGTAACACTGTTATAGAATATCTGAACTATCTAGACGATGCAAAGCTGCTGAATCTTCTATATAGCGACATTGTTTCGGTGAAAAAGATGCAGAAACCTGATAAGATTTTCCTTGAGAATCCCAATCTCTTATATGCCTTGGCCACCACACCAGTGAAGATGGGTACAGCACGCGAGTGTTTCTCTGTCAATCAGTTGAGTTATCAACACAAGGTAGAATATGGCAAGCAGCAAGGCGACTTCAAAGTGGATGGCAAATGGATTTTCGAGGTGGGCGGCGAAGGCAAGACTTTTGACCAGATTGCCGACTTGCCTAACTCTTTTGTGTTGGCTGACGATATTGAATCTCCGCACGGCAATAAACTGCCGCTTTGGATGGTCGGATTGATGTATTAAATAATGAATGTTATGCCCAAACTAAAATCAAAAATAGTTAATTGATATGAAAAGATTTTTATCCTATTTCGCCCTTGCGCTATACCTCACTTTTTGTGCATGCGGTAACGCAAACAAACCTGAACAACAATCGGAACCAGCTTCCGACACCATCATTACTCGCACGGTAATCTATCGCCCAGGCGATTACAACTCAACGAATTACCGCATCCCTGCCATCATTACGGCGAAAGACGGCTCCTTGGTCATTGCTACCGACAAGCGCAAGTTCAATGATGCTGACCTGCCCGAAGACATTGATATCCTTGTTAATAGGAGTACCGACGGCGGTCGCACATGGAGCGAGCCTTACACCCTCGTTGAAGGTCAAGGGGTAGGGAAGGGCTTCGGCGACTGCGCCTTGGTGCGTACGCACGACGAAGGCGGCCTCTTGGCGGCTTTTGTGGGTGGTTGCGGCTTTTGGCAAGGCCGTCCCGAAAACCCGCTGCGAACCTATATTGCAAGGAGTTACGACAATGGTCAGACCTGGACGCAACCCAAAGACATCACCGATGAACTCTATGGTGCAAATTGCGAAAACGAGGTAAGCCGTACTTGGTGGTCGGCCTTCTTCGCCTCGGGCAACGGCCTTATGACCTCTACAGGCCGTATTATGTTCGTCTTGGCCGTCCGCGATACCGAAGCATGGGCTGCCTGCAACTATGTGGTTTATTCCGACGACAACGGCGAGACATGGCACATTTCAGATCGGGCCTCCCAACGTGGCGATGAGGCCAAAGTGGTAGAACTTGCCGATGGCAGAATCTTGATGAGTATCCGTCACGAGGGAGAACGTTGGTACAACATCTCCGAGGATGGTGGTGAAACATGGCAGCCCGAAACTTCCGCGTGGACCGACCTTGTGGCCACGGCCTGCGATGGCGACATTATCCGTTATTCGTCTGTGAAAGATGGCGATGAAAAAAATATCCTGCTTCATTCTTTGCCTGCACCAGAGCGTCGTGAGAAAGTAACAGTGTATGTCAGCTACGACGAAGGTCAGACTTGGCCTGTGAGTAAGTGCATCGTGCCTTACGATGCCGCCTATTCCTCGCTTTGTATCCTTCCCGACCACAGCATTGGCCTCTATGTGGAGGAATCTGACGGCGACACTTTGGGCTATTCGATGGTGTTTTACAATTTCGGTTTGGGGTGGTTAGAGAAGTGAAGCCGTGATTTTAGTTTTGTCGATTGAGAAATATCCCTTACCTTTGCGGCATAATGTAAATTCTAAAAACACAAATAAGATGAACAAAACAATGAAAATGTGGATGTTAGCTGCTGTTTTGATTGGTAGCGCAAGTTTGGTCAGCTGTGGAAACAATAACACCAAGCAGACCGAGAACAACGCACAAACCGAAACACCTGTTCAAACTGAAGTTGTGGCGACCGAAGTAGCGACTTGCTACACCGCTGTCGATGACTATTTAGTGAACGAAATCGGCAAGAACTATGCACAAAGCGATGTGTGCATCCCTTACGCCTATGTGATTAGTGCCGATGAGGGCAATCCGGACGACATTCTCGTGTGGGGTGATTTCTGGGTGTTCAACTATGAAATCTCGGGTGACACGCTGAAGACTGCTTCGGGCGGCAACCATCCAGGTCTGATGCATGTGAAAAAGACCAACGACGGCTATGAGGTGACTGGCTTCGATGCTGTGGTCGACGGGGCTGGCAATATGGAAAGCGCCAAACAGATTTTCGGTGACAAGTTTGACGTCTATCAGGAGTTCAGCAGCGCTGCCGAGAAGCGTGAGATGGAGCGCCTGCGTTTCACCGCTGACTATGTGAAGAAGCACGATATGTCAGTTACCCTCCTTCAGGACTACGGCTGGCCTGCTGTAGAGCTGCCGCAATGAGCTATTTCACTGTACATTATGATTCCCCATTGGGCGGTATGACAATGGTCTCTGATGGCCATGCTCTCACCGCCCTTTGTTTTGAAGAGACAAGAAAAGGTGCTTGCTTTGCGGGCAAGACATCCGCAACGACAATGTTACCCGTTTTCGAAGAAACCCGCCGCTGGCTTGACCTGTATTTCGCAGGCAAAAAGCCCGATTTCCTCCCGCCGTTGGCACCCAAGGGAACAGCTTTCCAGCAGCGAGTTTGGGACATTCTTTTGACCATACCCTACGGAAAAACCATGTCATACGGTGATGTCGCCCGACGGATTTCTCCGACGATGTCGGCGCAAGCCATCGGTGGGGCAGTGGGGCGCAATCCCATTGGTATCATCATTCCTTGCCATCGTGTCATCGGTGCCGACGGCTCGCTGACGGGCTATGCTAGCGGCCTCGATAGAAAACGCTGGTTGCTTGAATTGGAAGGATTGTGCTTATTCTCATAGTTCTGCGTATTCTGCGTGAGAATAATCCCTACCTTTGCCGAAAATTTCAACCATGGCCGAGAACCTTGAAAAATTCTTGAACAAAGTATCCGAGTCTGCCGAGCAGAGCACCTTGGTGAAGATGACCTTGAGCAAGCCCGCGCAAAAACACGACGACTTGCGCAACATCTATGTGAAGCCCGTATTAATAAAGGAGAAACGCCTGTTTGCCTTCACCAATCACTACGAGCGACGCGACGAGGTGAAAAACTACGATGCCACGCAAATGCTTGACATTCTGAAAGAAATGTTACCAACGCGTTTCCTCAATGCTGTGCTTTTCACCGTGAGTGAAGATGTTACACTGCTTGTTTCCAGTAAGGGTAAAGCCACAATTCAGACCAAGAAAGTGCAGGAATGTCGTGAGCAGAACCTCGATCACGACAAGCAGAAAGCGCGTCTCGTCAATCCGGCAAATCCGTGGTGGTACCAGCTTGGCCTGACCACCCGCGAGGGCAAGATTACTGCCGACATGCAGCACAAGTTCAAGCAGATTTACAAATACGCCGAGATTGTGGAAAGCCTCATTAAGCCGATGAAGTTTGAAGGCACCGTTCATATCGCTGACATGGGGGCAGGGAAGGGCTACCTCACTTTCGCACTTTATGAGCTTTTGACACAAAGAATGAACATGGATGTCGACATCAAAGGTGTAGAAATCCGTCCCGACTTGGTGTTGAAAATCAACGAGATCATCAATTCTAACCATTTGAAAGATTTGGAGTTCGTGGAGAGTAGCATCGAAGCGTATCATCCTGAAAAACTGGATGTTCTGATTGCGCTTCATGCCTGCAACACGGCCACTGACGATGCCATTGCTTCGGGCATAAAGGCTGGAGCGGAGCTGATTGTCTGCGCACCATGCTGCCACAAACAAATCCGTCAGGAGATGGAACGCTCGGGCAAGTTGAATGCCATCATACGCTACGGCATCTTCCTTGAACGTCAGGCGGTGATGATTACCGACACCATCCGCGCCTTGATTTTGGAGTATTTCGGTTACAAGACGCAGGTGATGGAGTTCATTGAGATGGAACACACGCCGAAAAACGTGCTATTAGTGGGACGGAAGACGAAAGCGCATATAGACAGGGAATCCATTCTGAATCAGATAGAAACCCTAAAACAACAATACGGCATCAAGCAGCATTATCTCGAATCCATACTGCCTATTCCTTGATTATTCTTCTTGTCACAACACCTTTGTCGCTTGTGATTCTGACCATGTAAATGCCGCTTCCGAGGTCGCTACAATCAATGACATTCTCGTTGTTGCTTGTTTGTGACGATTTTATCAGTTTCCCATCAACACTGAAGATGTCATATTGCCGCATGTTGTCGCATCCTACATGAAGAATGTCTTTCACGGGATTCGGATATAGAACGAGATTCGTCGCAAAATCCTCGTCAACACCGGTGCCTCCGTTGATGTAGATCTGAAGTAGATAGGTGCCCGACATGCCAGAGAAATACGGTGTTACTGCGAAATAGATAGTGCCACCGTTCATTGTGATGTTTCCGTCCATCACATCATCAATTCCAGCCGAATAATTTTGGCCGTCTGTGGAATAGGTAAACATGGCGTCGACGGTGTACTCATGTCCATTGCCGCTATTGTATGAGTCGTGCAGACGCGCATTGATGCTGTATCTGTGGCCTGTGGGTAACTCGATTTTATAATAGTCGACGTCGTTTCCCACATGCAAATTGGAGCCAGTGGTGTATACTGTTGTTTGATCGTTTGTCCAGCTCGTCGGCACGAGTTTGTAGGCATTCGCCTGAGTGTTGTTGACCTCATACTGGTCGGCGTTGAGCTCTGGAGCCTCCACCACTACGGTGATTGGATTTGAATTGTAGTATGCACCTGCATAATACCAGCCGTTGTCATAATAGGCCAATTCCATGTGATATGTGCCAGGCTCTGCTGTTATCACGCCTTCGAAGGTCAGGCCGTTGGTATAATGGTATCCGGAACCTAATCCGTCGCTGATGCTCTTGACGGCGATGTTCTGTACCCACTCACCACTTAATGTTGACAGATTCACTCTCAAATTGCCGTAAAAAGTGCTGTTTCCAGTATTTGCCACATCCACGTTAACTCTCGCTGTTGAGCCTTGTATGAGTCGGCCGTTATTGCTGAGGATGTTGAAATCCGAATAGGTCTCAATGTCATCATAGTAATAAATCTCGAAAGTGCCGTAGTTGTTATAGTTGCCGTCGTCAACTATGGTCCATTCCTCATTGTTTGTCTTGTGGAACAAGGCTACTTGGTATTGGCCTGGAACAAACACCATGTTTTCTGTGGTAGTGAACTCGAAATCAATGTAATAGCCGCCTTGGAGATTGCACGACTTCACGTCAATGAAATCGATGAAATTGCCATCGGCATCGAATGCCGCTGCGCAGAAACTGCCGTTGAAAGTGGCATCGCCCCAGTTGCCTATGCTTGCTGTGACTGTAATGTCGCTTCCGAACCATATTCGGCTTTCTACTGATAAACCGGAATAAAGGCGTAAGTCGACGCTGGTGCTGCTGCCGCCACCGCCGCCTCCACCGCCACCGCCGCCATTACTATTAGGCTCTAAGCCGAAGATGGCTTGTTGGTTGTTGGTAAAGCTGTATGAGCCGCCGCCAGCACCGCCACTGCCAGGACTTAAGGCTGAAAGCGAGTAAAAGCCGTTGTTCTGGCCGTCCCAGCCCCAATTGAAGTGGAACATGTCACTGTTGTCGTAACCGTCGCAAACGAAGCAGTGACCTCCATTGCCGAAACCCGCATAAACCAACGGTCTTGATGCGTCGAGGTCGGCACGCAGCATGCTCTTCCACTGACTGTCGCTGGTGTTGTCTTTCATCTCGCCATGAGCTGATGATTTATATCCAAAATAGTTCTTGAAAGCGAATTCGGCGCAATTTTCAGAATTGGTATAGCTCGAAATGACATATGCGCCGCTACCGCCAGTTGATGCCACACCATAACTCATGTCGACGCTCACACCGCAGTGGTACATCAATGTGGCGACGGCGTTGTTGGTGCTTGTGACACGGTTCGGCATGTTATTCCAGTCATATTGGGTGCCACCGAAGTTGGCATATAAAGTTCCGTACGAACTTGTTGAATAGGAATGGCTCCCGTTACCAACTTCAGGATAATTCCAATATTTCAGGACCTGGGCCATGGCGGTTGCCACGCAACCTGTCACAGTGCGCTCACCATACATGTTGTCGTACGGACAGAGGGCATTATAATAAGGTGCCTGGTCCCATCTTGTCTGAACAAGCGGATTGACGACTTTTTCGCCTTTGTTGATGAAATCCGTCGATACTCCGTTAAAAAGCTCTTTCCATAATAATGAGGTGCCGCTGTCTGCAACAATGTTATTATCAATGATATACTGGACTTCAGAGCTGATGCCTACAAGCCAGCCTTCGATGTTGGCAGGAAGATTCTCGGTCACAAACTTGCCTGATTTTGAATAAGCTAAGATAGGCGTGCAGCGGTCGTCATCAGCCACTATCACCCAACCTTGGTCGTCATTCAAGTTGAAAACATAAAAGTGCTGATTGTCAACACTCCTGGTCGTGACTTGAGTGAGTTCAACCGACTTGTACATCTTAAGGGCTTCACCTCTCGTTGAGAGGTAAGTGTACTTTTGTTTCATGAAGTTCATGCCCACCTGACTCGCCTTGTCGACGCTGACATGTTCGGCAAAAAGATTGAGCTGTAAGCATACAGCAATCATTGATATAAGTAAAAATCTGTGTTTCATACGTGTATAGTATATGTTATTGTTTTTCAATTTATTCCATTCTTTCCGCGAAGAATATCGACATCAAAACATAAACCATCATCACAAACGGCAGGGCCAAGAATCTAAAGATGGCGAAGCTCACCACTGCAATAATCAGGAAAATCCATCGGACTTCGTTGCCTTTCCAATTCGCGGATTTCATCTTGAGTGAGAAGAACCTCAATCGGCAGACCATCATAACGGAGAAGATGATCGTGATGCCAAGGCAGGCCCAAAAGTCCAAGGCACCGTCAATGAGATGTTTTGCTTGACTGAGTGCCAAAGGCAGCGATGCGATGAAGATGGCCATGCCTGGCGCAGGGATGCCGCGGAATGTGGTCGTCTGCGTGTCGTCGATGTTGAACCTAGCCAAACGGATGGCCGAAAACACGGGCAGCATGAAAGCCAAGCAGGGCAACACGCCAATGCCAAACAGCGCAACATCCGGAACATCAGTGGCGTGAATCATCAGCCAATACATGATGAACCCTGGCGCCACGCCAAATGATACCATATCGGACAACGAGTCCAAGTCGGCACCAATGGGGGAGTGGACTTTGAGTAATCTGGCAGCGAAACCGTCCAAGAAGTCAAATAGGCCTGCTATGAAAATCATGAGTGCCGCCTTGAAAGGCATGTTGGAGGCGAGAAACAGAATGGACAGGCAGCCCGAAACCAGGTTGCCGCAGGTAATGGCGTTGGGAATGTGTCGTTTTAAGTTCATTTCGTTACTTTTTTCTACCTTGCAAAGATAAGCATTTTTCGGAAAAGCCGTATTTTTGCGGAAAATTTCGCGTATTTTATGCAACACCAGTTTTATTCTCTGAAACAGATTTCGGAAATCGTTGGTGGTCAGTTGGTTGGCCCATCAGATAAGCAGCAGGTTTGTGACCTCCTTATCGACAGCCGTCATCTGATGAACCCGCATCAAACCTTGTTTTTTGCTTTGACCAGCGCTCGCAACGACGGGCATAAATACATTGGAGAGCTATACGATAAGGGTGTCCGCGCCTTTGTGGTGAACCGACAGCCTGAAAACTGTCCCGAGGCGGCTTTCATCGTCGTGCCCGACACGCTGAAGGCCTTGCAAACCTTGACAGCGTACCATCGCCAACAATTCACCTTCCCTGTCATCGGTATCACGGGCAGCAACGGCAAGACCATCGTCAAGGAGTGGCTGTTCCAGATGCTTAACGCCGACTACAACATCGTCCGCAGCCCCAAGAGCTACAACTCGCAAGTGGGTGTGCCGCTCTCGGTGTGGCAGATGAGCGAGAACAACACCATGGGCATTTTCGAGGCAGGCATCTCTGAACCTGAAGAAATGATGGCCTTGCAGGATATTATCCGCCCGACCATCGGAGTGTTCACCAACATCGGGCAGGCGCATGAGGAGAATTTCATCAGCCACGCGCAAAAGGCAGGGGAGAAACTCAACTTGTTCACCAAGGCAGAACAACTGGTGTATTGCATGGATTATTCTGAAATTCAGCAGGTTATTATTCGTTCCAACCTCGCTGAAAAGGTGAAACTGTTCACATGGAGCTGCAAGTTTGAGGAAGCCGACTTGTTCGTGAAGCAAGTGACGAAAACCGAAAAGTCTGCGACGATGGATTGCATGTATCAAGGCGAGGAACTATCGTTTGCCATTCCTTTTGCCGACGACGCTTCCATTGAGAACGCGCTCCATTGTGTTGCCGTGGGACTATTGCTGAAGATGACCCCAGCCACCATTGCTGAACGGCTGAAAAACCTTACTTCCATCGCTATGCGTCTTGAAATCAAGGCGGGCGTGAACAACTGCACCATCATCAACGACTACTACAACTCCGACGTCAACTCCTTGGCCATCGCCCTCGATGTGATGAACCAGCAGCACCAGCATCGCCATCATGCGGTTATCCTGTCCGACATTCTGCAAAGCGGACGCAACGAGATTGACCTCTACACCGAAATAGGTCAGATGCTGAAAAACAAGGACGTTGACTTGCTTGTCGGTATCGGCGAGGCCATCTCGCGCCAAGCTAACAAGTTCGAGATGGAGGCGTATTTCTACAAGAACGTTACCGACTTCCTCGCGCAGTTCCCGCTTTCGAAGTTCAACAGCCAGACCATCCTGCTCAAGGGTGCCCGCGCTTTCGAGTTTGAACAAATCGGCATGGAATTGCAGGAGAAGGCGCACGAAACGGTGTTGGAAATCAACTTCAACCACTTGGTCAGCAACTTGAATTATTTCCGCTCGAAAATCAAGCCCGAAACCAAGCTGATGGCAATGGTGAAGGCCTTTGGCTACGGCAGTGGCAATTTGGAAGTTTCCAATGTGCTACAATTCCATAACGTTGATTATCTGACGGTTGCTTTCGCTGATGAGGGCGTGGACTTGCGCCGTGCGGGCATCAACTTGCCTATCATGGTGATGAGTCCCGAGGTGAACAGCTACGACAACATCATCAAATACCATCTTGAGCCGGAGGTGTTCAGTTTCCGCAATCTGGGGTTCATCGAAAAGGCGATGGAGAACATGGCCTTGCCCGAGGCGCATCCCTTGAACGTCCACATCAAGCTCGACACGGGCATGCACCGTTTGGGCTTCTCCATCGACGAGTTGCCCGAACTCATCCGCCGCATTAAAGCCAACACGATGTTGAACGTGAAGAGCGTGTTCTCGCACTTAGCCACTGCCGATAATCCCGCTGAGGACGAGTTCACCATGCGCCAGATCCATTGTTTTGAGGAAGGCAGCCAGATGATTGTCGATGCTTTCCCGCAGGCCTTGCGCCACATCCTCAACACGGCAGGTATCTCGCGTTTCACAAAGTACCAGTTCGACATGGTGCGTTTGGGCATCGGCCTGTATGGTGTGCCGACTTGCGAGGCCGACAGAGGCATTTTGCAGCCTGTGGTGTCGCTTAAGACGACCATCACACAAATCAAGCATATCCCTCAGGGCGACAGCATCGGCTATAACCGCCATGGCCGCGCCGAGCGCGACATGCGCATCGGTATCGTGCCCATCGGTTATGCGGATGGCCTCTCGCGCCTGTTGGGCAACGGCAACGGCGTTTTCTATGTGCATGACAAACCTGTGCGCATCATCGGCGACGTCTGCATGGACATGTGCATGTTGGATTTGACCGACATTGAGGCCACAGAAGGCGATACGGTAATTATCTTCGATGCCGAGCACGATGTGAACGACATTGCCAAAGCCAGCCAAACGATACCTTATGAAATAATGACACGCGTCTCACAGAGGGTGAAACGCGTGTATTACCAGGAATAAGAAACTATTTCTTACCCATTCAGCGCCTCGGCACCGCCCACGATGTCTATCAGTTCGTTGGTGATGACGTTTTGGCGCGCCTTGTTGTACAAGATCTTCAGTTCCTGCGACAACTGGTCGGCGTTGTCTGAGGCGATGTGCATGGCGGTCATGCGCGCACCGTGTTCTGCCGTCACTGCGTCGAGCATGGTGGAGTAGAAGTTGGTGCGGATAACCTTGGGGATCAAGTCGTTGACGAAGGTCTCTTTGTCGGGCTCCACGATGTAGTCGAAACTTTGGCCGTTGCCGGAGGTTTCAGCCTTTAAGGGCAGCATCACCTCACGTGTGGGCGTTTGCACTCCCGAGTTCTTGAAGTGGTTGAACACCAGCTCCATGCAGTCTACCTTATGGCTGAGGAAGAGTTCGACCATCTTGTCGCTAATCTCCATGGCGAGGTCGTAGGAAAGGTTTTCGGCCAGTGGCTCATACTGCTTCTCCACCTTGATGCCGAACTTCTTGGCGTAGTCGCCGATTTTCTTTCCAGCAAGGAACACCAGCACATTCTCCGCGCCGAGCTTGTCGACATACTCGTCGTAGACCTGCTTGAAGAGCTTGCAGACGCTGGAGTTGTAGACGCCGCACAAGCCACTACTCGATGAGAAGGCCATCAGCGCGACACGTTTCACCTCGCGGCGTTCGGCCAACGGGATGCTGACTTCGCCTTCTAATGAGCCGAGGTAGTTCGACAAGGCCTCGCTCAACTTATTCTTATAAGGTAGAAAACGTGTCGTGACGCCCTCGGTCTTCTTCAGCTTGGCCGCCGACACCATCTTCATCGCGCTCGTGATTTTCTGTGTCGAGGCGACGGAGACGATTCTGGCTCGTATTTCTTTCAGTGATGCCATGGTTAACCGTTAAAGTGTTCACTCAGATTCAAAGCCTCTTCCTTCAGCACGGCCTTGATGTCATCGTCGATCTTGCCGGTCTTCAGTTGTGCCATCACGTCCTTGTGTTTCACATCCATAATGTCCAAGAACTGCTTCTCAAACTCCTGCACCTTGTTGCCAGGCACTTTGCTCAGCAGGCCGTTGGTGCCGCAGAAGATGATGGCTACCTGTTTTTCAACGGGCATAGGCGTGTATTGCGGCTGTTTCAGCAACTCCACGTTCTTGCGGCCCTTGTCCAAAATGGCGAGGGTGGCAGCGTCGAGTTCGGCACCGAATTTCGAGAAGGCTTCCATCTCACGGAATTGGGCTTGGTCGAGTTTCAGGGTACCAGCCACCTTCTTCATGGACTTGATCTGGGCGTTACCACCGACACGCGACACCGAGATACCCACGTTGATGGCAGGACGGATACCTGCGTTGAACAGGCTGGTCTCCAAGAAAATTTGTCCGTCGGTGATGGAAATCACGTTGGTGGGGATGTAAGCCGACACGTCGCCAGCTTGCGTTTCGATGATGGGCAGTGCGGTGATGGAGCCACCGCCTTTCACGATGTCCTTGAGGCTGTCGGGCAGGTCGTTCATCTGACGCGCCACATCGTCGTTGTTGATGATTTTGGCGGCGCGTTCCAGCAGACGGCTGTGGAGGTAGAAGATATCGCCAGGATAGGCCTCACGTCCCGGGGGACGGCGCAAAATCAGGGAAACTTCACGATAGGCTACGGCTTGCTTCGACAGGTCGTCGTAAATGACCAAGGCATGACGGCCTGTGTCACGGAAGTACTCGGCGATGGCGCAACCCGCGTAGGGGGCGTAGAACTGCATGGCGGCAGGGTCTGAAGCGGTGGCGCTGACGACGATGGTGTAGTCCATGGCGCCGTTCTTTTCCAAGGTGTTCACCAGGTTGGCCACGGTGGAGCCTTTCTGACCGACAGCGACATAGATGCAATAAATCGGTTCGCCGTTCTTGAAGTTGTCCTTCTGATTAATAATGGTGTCGATAGCGATGGCGGTCTTACCCGTTTGGCGGTCGCCGATGATGAGCTCACGTTGGCCGCGGCCGATGGGAATCATGGCGTCGATGGCCTTGAGACCTGTCTGCAGGGGTTGGTTCACGGGTTGACGGAAGATGACACCAGGGGCTTTGCGCTCCAAGGGCATCTCGTAGGTCTTGCCTTGGATGGCACCCTTGCCGTCGATGGGACGACCGAGGCCGTCAACCACGCGGCCCAACATGCCTTCGCCCGCGAGGACGGAGGCGATGCGCTGGGTGCGCTTCACCGTTTCGCCTTCCTTGATGCCCTCGGTGGGACCGAGCAGCACCACGCCGACGTTGTCTTCCTCAAGGTTGAGCACCACGCCCATGGTGCCGTTCTCGAACTCCACGAGTTCATTTGACTGCACCTTGTCGAGGCCATAGACGTGCGCCACGCCGTCGCTCACTTGCAGCACCTTGCCGATCTCCTCGAACTGAACCTTGTTGCTCATGTTCTGGAGCTGCATTTGCAGGATGCTCGATATTTCACTTGACTTGATGTTTGCCATATATGTTGAATTGTTGTTTTCTGTTGAGACGCACGGCCGTGCGTATCTTTTATTTTAATTTGTTTTTCAGTGCGTTAAGCTGTCCAGCAACGCTGGCGTCCATGCGGGAGTTCTCGATGTCGAGGATGAAACCTCCGATGAGGCTTGGGTCGATTTTGACCTCCATCTCGGCCTCCACGTTGAAGGTCTGCTCCACGTATGCCTTGATTTTGTCGAGCGTCGTCTCGGGCAACTCGGTGGCGGTGGTGAGTTGCGTGTTCAGGATGTTGTGCTTCCTGCGGTACATCTCCATGTATTTCATGGCGATGAAAAACATCTTGTCCTCACGGTGTTGCTCCGTCACGAAGGCGATGAACTGTTTGAGGCCGTCATGCATAGGTTCGCCGACGGCTATCTCTAACAGCTTCACCTTCTCCTCCTTGGCGACGATGGGGTCGGCCAGCACTTCGTTGAACTGGGCGATGGCGAGGAGGTAGTTGTGCGCAAAGCGCGTTAGACCGTCATACACGGCTTCCTCGCAGCCTTGCTCTTGGGCGAGTTGGAACAGTGCCCGCGCATATCTCACCGAAATCTTTCCGTTGTCCATAGCTTATGCCTGTATCTGTTTGTTGTTTTTGAGCAGCTGCTCGATGTAGTCGCCTTGCGACTGCTTGTCGCTCAACTCGCGTTGCAGCAGCTTCTCCGCGATGTCAACGGAGAGGGCGATGACCTCATTCTTGATTTGGGCCATGGCCTCGGCTTGTTCCTTCTCAATCTTCAGTCGGGCGTCGGCCACAATCTTCTCAGCCTCTTGTCGGGCTTGCGTCTTCGCCTCTTCGATGAGCTGGGTCTTGAGGTCCTGGCTCTCCTTCATGATGCGAATCTGCTCGGCCTGTGCCGCCGCCATGGTTTCTTGCCGTTTCTGCTCAATGCCGGCGAGGGCGTTGTTGGCTTCCTCGGCAGCCTGAAGCGAGTCGGCGATGTGGGTGTTGCGTTGTTCCACGGCACCCATAATCATCGGCCATCCCGCCTTCGCCAAAATGGCAAACACGATGAGGAAGGCGATGAGCATCCATATCACTAATCCACTTTCGGGAAGAAATAGATCCATTGTTTTGGGGTTTTGAAGGTTAATGCAAGGGGCTTGGCTCGCCAAACCCCTTGCGGGTTTTGAGATTAACCGAGTACGGCCAAGACGCAGACGACGATGGCGAACAGCGTTGCACCTTCGACGAGAGCGCCAGCGATGATCATGCCAGACTGAATCTTGCTGGCAGCTTCAGGCTGACGGGCCATGGCTTCCATGGCGGACTGACCGATTCTACCGATGCCAATGGCGGCTCCGATAACTGCGACGGCGGCTGCGATGGCGGCCAGACCCGGCACGTACGATACGGCTTCAAGGATGGTTGCTAATAACATGATGATTAAATTTAGATTGTTAATGGATGATTATTTAGATTATTCGTGTTCTGGTTCATGTTGTGCCATGCCGATGAACAGCGATGACAATATCGTAAATACATACGCCTGGATATAGGCGACTAACAGCTCCAAGGCCGTCATGAAGATGGTCATGAAGATGGAAACGATGCTCATCACGCCGCCCATGCCAGCGCCATACATGCCGCCGATGATGAAAATCAGGGCCATGAGCACCATGATGACGATGTGGCCAGCGAGGATGTTGGCGAACAGACGGACCATCAGGGCGAAGGGCTTGGTGATAGTGGAGATGAGCTCGATGATGGGCATCAGCGGGAATGCCTTCAGGAAGATGGGCACGTCGGGCCAAAGGATGTCTTTCCAGTAGTGCTTGTTGCCGAACAGGTTCACGAAGAAGTAGGTCAGCAGGGCGAGCACCACAGTGATGGACAGGTTGCCAGTCACGTTGGCACTGAACGGGAAGAACGGGATAAGGCCGAACAGGTTGGCGAAAAAGATGAAGAAAAACACCGTCAACAGATAAGGCGCGAACTTCTTCACTTTCTTTTCAGGGATGTTGGGGCGGATGATGCCGTCGAGTACGGTGTAGGTCAGCCACTCGACCAAGCCTTGGTACTTGGTGGGCTTGGCCATCGGGTCTTTCTTGTACATCTTCGCGGCAGGCAAGAAGAAGGCCAACATGAAAATGATGACGAGGAAGATGCCGAAGGCGTTCTTGGTGAACGAGATGTCGAACGGGCGAGAGAGACTGCCGTCAGCCTTCACTTCCACCAGTTTGCCTGGGTATTTGTCGGCGTTGATGGGGGAGACGTAGAAGTGTGCTCCGTTGTGTTCAAAGGTCTCGCCGTCCTTCAGTTCGCAGACATGCTTCGACGAGAAGCAGTGCCAATCGCCGTCCTTGCACTTCACCATGACGGGCAGCCACACGCACACGGGATGCTCATTGATTTCCGTGATGTGGAAACAGTAGGAGTCGCCTGTGTGGCCGAAGATGAACGACTTGGCGTCGAACTTCTCCGATTTCTCCTCGGTGGCTGCGGGAGTAGTTTCGGCAACGGCAGGAATGGTGTCCTGCGCAAAGCCTCGACCCAGCGTTAGCAGCGCGAGGAAAAGGATGAGGATACTATGCTTCAAAACATTTCTCATGCTTTGTTTTCTTTGTTCAAGTTCTTGATATAGTGGGTGTAGACGCAGGTTTCGGTCACTAGCGCGATGAGGTAGGCCGATGCCGTGATGATGACAAAAGGCCGGCTGCCTTCCTTGACGAAGACGAGGTAGAGCACGATGGCCGCCACGGTCAGCACAATCTTGATGCCTTTGTAGACATAGAGCCAGTTGAGCTTCTCGGGGTATTCGTCCACGTTCTTCTTCATCAGGTGGCAGTAGAAGGCACCCAAAATCATATAGAGGTTGGGTCCCGTGATCATCCAGTTGTTCCACCAAGGCTTCTCCGCGAAGAAACAGAGCAACACGCCGTCGATGACGAGGCAGAGCAGCAGGAAGATGGCCAAATATTTTGTCAACACGTCTTTTTTCATAACTCCACGCAGATGGTTAGCAGGTTGTTGTGGTTCTCGGTGAAGCCGCCTTTGATGTCGAACTCCTGATGCTCGCCTCTGCCGTCGGTGAGGCTGACCTTGCCGGCCTCAAGGATGGCGACGATGGCGGCATGGTGCTCCAAGAGGGTGAAAGGCCCCATCTTGCTCGGCACGGTGACCGCAGTGGCTTCGCCGGAATACAGCGTTGAACTCGGTGAGATGATTTCGACTTTCATGACACCTTATATTAATTAGCCGCGTTCTTCAGCAGCTCTTCGCCCTTGTCGATGGCATCGTCGATGGTGCCAACGAGGTTGAAGGCCGCTTCGGGGTATTGGTCGACTTCGCCGTCCATGATCATGTTGAAGCCACGGATGGTTTCCTCAATCGGTACCATCACGCCCTTCAAGCCAGTGAATTGCTCGGCGACGTGGAAGGGTTGCGACAGGAAGCGTTGCACACGGCGGGCGCGGTGGACGACGATCTTGTCCTCTTCGGAGAGCTCTTCCATACCGAGGATGGCGATGATGTCCTGCAGTTCCTTGTTGCGTTGCAGCAGTTGGATGACGCGCTGGGCGGTGTTGTAGTGCTTCTCGCCGATGATGTTGGGGTCGAGGATGCGCGAGGTGGAGTCCAACGGGTCGACGGCGGGGTAGATACCCAATTCGGCAATCTTACGGCTCAACACGGTGGTAGCATCCAAGTGCGAGAAGGTGGTGGCAGGGGCGGGGTCGGTTAAGTCGTCGGCAGGGACGTAGATGGCCTGCACCGAAGTGATGGACCCGTTCTTGGTGGAGGTGATACGTTCCTGCATCTGACCCATCTCCGTGGCCAAGGTAGGTTGATAACCCACAGCCGAAGGCATACGACCCAGCAGGGCCGACACTTCGGAACCGGCTTGCGTGAAACGGAAGATGTTGTCGATGAAGAGCAGGATGTCACTCACGCCGTCGTCTATGTTGTCGCGGAACGACTCAGCCACGGTCAAGCCCGACAGAGCTACGCTAACACGTGCCCCAGGCGGTTCGTTCATCTGGCCGAAGACCAAGGTGGCTTGCGAGGTGGCGAGTTTCTCCTTGTCGATCTTGGAGAGGTCCCAGTCGCCTTCTTCCATCGACTTGACAAATTCGTCGCCGTATTTGATGATGCCTGACTCGATCATCTCGCGGAGCAGGTCGTTACCCTCACGGGTACGTTCGCCCACGCCAGTGAACACCGAGTAACCATTGTAGCCTTTTGCGATGTTGTTGATGAGTTCCATGATGAGCACGGTCTTGCCCACGCCAGCGCCACCGAAGAGGCCGATTTTACCGCCTTTCAGGTAAGGCTCTAATAGGTCGATGACCTTGATGCCGGTGAACAAGACTTCTTTTGAAGTGGCCAAATCTTCATACTTGGGCGGCTCGCGGTGGATGGGATATTCCGTTGTGCGGTCGAGGGTGCCGATGCCGTCGATGGCGTCACCCGTCACGTTGAGCAGACGACCTTTGATTTGTCCGCCGATGGGGATGGAGATGGGCTTGCCTGCGGGGACGACTTCCATGCCGCGCATGAGACCGTCGGTCGAGTCCATGGCGATGGTGCGCACCGAGTCCTCACCGATGTGCTGCTGACATTCCAGTACGAGACGTTTGCCATTGGGACGGATGACCTCAAGGGCGTCGTGGATCTTCGGCAGGTCGGCCTCGCCGCCTTCGAAATAGACGTCGACCACGGGGCCGATAATCTGTGTGATGTGTCCTTTAATCTCTGACATGATATTGTGTTTTATCTATTCTGTCGGTTTGAAAGCCGCAAATATATCAAATAAAGTTTTTTGTTTTGCATTTTTTCGACAAAAAAAAGAAAAAAGGTGCCGCCAACGATGGCGACACCTTTTGGAATGTCTGCAATTAGACCTGAATTAATCTTCCTTGCGGCGTTTGCCCACGAGGTAGGCTGCGCCGAGGGCGGTCAGCACGGCGATGCCGGTGCCGAGCGGGGCGTTCTGGTCAGTAGTCTGTCCGTGATTCGGCAGAGCAGGCATATCGTTTTCACGCCAGCCCGAGCCGTAGAATTCCGATTCGGAAGTGCCGCGTTGGAACACGCCGCCGCCGTTGGGGTCGGCGAAGGTCGTCAGGCCAAGGCCGAGGACGATTGCGATGGTTAATACTGTCTTTTTCATGGTATGATGTGTTTTAATTGTTTGTTTTCTGGTTTGTCGTTTTGGGTCTTTTTTGACTCCCCCGCCCTTCGGGCACCCCCTCTAAGAGGGGGACGCCTACCGGGCTGTGGGGTTTCCACGCTGGGCTTCGCCCCCGCGTCGCTTTGCGCTTCCCCCTCTGCAGAGGGGGGCAGGGGGGAGTCAAAGAACTCTTATTTCACCACAATCTTCTGCGTCATAACATTCTCACCATTCACTAAGCGCATGACGTAGACGCCGGCGCCGAGGTTGGCAGTGCTCATTGTGGCGTTGCCGTTGACGGTCTCGCTGCTGACGATGCGGCCCAGCATGTCGACGACTTGCAGGGTGGCTTCGCCCATGTTGCTGACGACCCATTCGCTACCGTTGAAGAAGGCGAAGGGCTCGGTGCTGGTTGTGTTCTCCTCAACACCCGTGACATTGAACACCAAGCGGAAGCGGCTGGCATAGTCGGTCGTCTTGGCCTCGAAGGTGTAGCTCGGGGTCTGCAACAGGTCAATATTGGTGCCAGTCATATTATCAATAAGGTGCAGGTAGTTGGCTTCTAAGTTTTCAGTGTTGACGCTGATGGTATAGGTGCCGTTGTTCTGGGCCTTGAAGTTGACAGGCATCTCGCCTTGGGCGTTGCTGCGCACTACTGCGAAGTCTTCAGCACCTTGAGGGATATAGACCTTGGTGCTGTTTGGGTTGAGTTGGAACTTGGGCAGTTGACGGCCTTCACCGAAGCGGACGATGGCGCGGTCGATAACGGCACCACGGCTTTGGCTGAGGTTCAGGGTAAGGTTGGCGCTTTGATCGGTAGCCTCGGGGGTGAAGGTCAAGTTTTCACCATCTTCACCAGCAATGACAAAGATGCCTTGCATGACGGCAATTTCGCCGCTGCTTTGGATGAGTTCAGCACCAGTTTGTGGATTCATCTTGTAAAAGTCTCGGTCGATGTAAGCAGGCACTCCGAAGGGGTTACCCACGAGGTTCCAGCCTTTGAGTTGAGCTTCATCGTCTTTGACCAACGAAACTTCGCCGTTGCCATCGTAAGGTGTGCCAGTGAAGTGGATGGTTTTATTCTCCTTATTGGCATACAGGTAGCCCATGCCGCTGGCGAGCTTGAAAGTACCTTGTCTATAGTTCTGCCATTCCTCATCTTGAGTTTGGTCGAACCAATAGAGGTCGTATGTGCTGGTTTCTGGGGTTGCCTGAGCACCCAACTCGTCGGTAATCATGCCAGCAGCAACGGGATCTGCGTCGTCGATGGGCGAAGCAATCAGATAGTAGTTTCCATTTTCTGCTTGACCATAACCAGCGATGTCCTTATAGAAGTCGTATTGAGGAGTTTCTTCATCCTTCAGATAGAGGTAAACGGCTTGTTGGCCACCGCTATAGCAGGAGAAGATGTCGCTACCACTATTATATTTCATGGTCTTGCGAGCATTATTACCGCTAATGTTAGCCACAATAGAAGCAGCGCTGGTTTCAGCGTCGAAGCTGATGGTCCATTGGCCCTTGTTGTCGCAGAAAGTTTCTGTCTTCAAGTAGTTGCTGCTCGTACCACCAGCGGCATAGAGGTAGCCAGGAACATTGGCATCATAGATGGTGTAGAATCCGTTGGCATCAGGACCATTGATGACAAGTTCAACAACATCGTCGCTGTCCACTTGAGCAACATTTTCGACAGTGTTGATTTCAACGGCGGCGCGGTTGTTATTACCTTGTCCGCCCATGGCTCTGTCGCTACCATTGGTGATGATGTAGTGGCGACCACTTTCAATGGTTGTGGCCAAAGTGTAGGTAGTGCCAGTAAACGGAACCACAGGAGCGGCTTGGCTGACGGTAACGAGGTTAGAATAGACAAAGTCTTCACCACCAGCGACAAACACCTTGAAGTAAGCGGAACGGGCTTCGCCATCGTTTTCAATCATATGGTAAGACACCACATAGCCTTCACCAACAGCTGGGTCTTGTTCGGCTACTGTTACCTCAATCCAATCGGGGTCTTCGGTAAGTTCTTCGCCTTCGGCGTCGTAGTATTGGATGGCGAAATCAGTCATGCTAGTGATGGTCAGGTTTTCGTATGCGAGATTCAAAGTGCCATCGTGCTCATCGGCATCCACATTGACCAGATCAGGAGTGATAGTGATGGAAGGAACGACTTCGGCAAGAGTGATATTACCCAAAGCCACATTGCCGTTGACCTTTTCGGTGTAGATCCATTTGATGTAACGGACGTTTTCGCCCAAGTTGTCGAATGATTCATTTTGAGTATTACCAAGTTCGGTATAAGTTTCTAAGTCAGTATAGGTCACACCGTCTTCAGAAGTCTGTACTTTGAAGGTGCCACCGCTGAAACCGTTACCCTTGATGTTGAAGGTCAAAGTGCCGGGACGCTCGTTGAAATGGAGCAGCAGCCAGTCGCCAGTGCCGTCAAATTTCATTTTAGGTGAGCTAGTGTAGTTGTCAGTCAAACCTTCTTGGGTTAAACCATTGGGCAATGTGCCTAAGCCATTGCCATCGTATGCAAACGGCAGTTCGGCATAGTCGATGACATAAGCCTCTTGGCTGATAGTGACGAGGCCAGACCACACATCGCTGGCATAGGCATCAAGACCATACACCTTGAAGTAGGCAGTGCGGGCTTCGCCGTCGTTGGCTCCAATCATATATGCAACATTATTTTCGGTATTGATTTCAGCATAAATCCAATCGTAAGTGGCTGTGGTTTCGCCATCGGCTTCGTACCAATAAATCGACAAACCAGCTTCGGTGGCGACATTTTCATAGGCCACTTCAATGGTGCCATTATGTTCGTCAGCATTGAAAGTGTAGGCAAGAGGATCTATCGTAATGATGGGGAGAGGCTTACCTTCTTGTGTAACAGTAACCACATTGGAGGGCACCAAACCTTGGTCACACATGGCAAAATACTTGAAGCAAACCGTGCGGGCTTCGTATGTGTTATTTGCAAGCGTAGAGACATAAGAAATGTTAAGAGTTTCAGAATCGTAATTATAATTAATGGTATACCAATCTGGCTCATCAATTGGTGTTTCAAGGTTTTCGGGGGCATAATAATAGACATATCCGCCAAACATACCAGTGATATTGGTAGTCACCTCGAAGCTGCCCGAGACACTACCTGTTTGAGGAATGGTCACCGTGGCGGGAGTAATGGTAAGTTCTGCAGCTTCCTGAACCTGGACATTCTGCGGGTTGGCAATCTGGTTGGCATTATAGTAACCGATGTTACCATTCAGAGAAATGACATCTTCAGCTTCAAAAGTAATGTCATCGGCACTGGCGAAACGCACCACGATTGAGCTTTCGCCTTGGGCGATGGTGACATTCTTGTCGCTGATAGCGGTAACGGTAGCATTCTCAATTCTGATGTACCAACCTTGGTTTTCGCTGGCCACAACTTCAGCAACCGTCATCAATTCAGGATTGATGGTGTTGCCAGAAGAAAGAATGGTAACCGAGGGATTCTGGATTTCCAACAGACCGTTGTAGTCATACAAAGTACCTGAGACTCTGATTTCGTCGCCCACAGCAGCAGTGAAGCTACCATAAACCACGATGGCGGCGGTAGCATCCTGTATATAGGCAGTCTTGGTGCCATTTCCTGAAATGCTTGTAATGGTACCTTTAGTAACCACAGCACCCGTGCCTTGTGCACGCACTTCGGCGATGGTCATCGTATAGTTGGGGTTGCCAGCTTGGGTGACAGTCACATCTTTAGTGACAGTCTCGCGGTTGTAGGAGTAAGACAAGGTAACAGTAGCAGTACGTGCGGTTCCGGCTTGGTTGGCAGTGCAGGTGAACGAAATCGGGCTTGCAGTGCCTTGGCCAAGGTTGAGCCAATCGCTTTCGGTAGCAGCAGACAAAGTGCCACCTTCAACGCCGTTGTTGATGGTGTATTCAATGTTGCCTGAAATGACATTGTATTCGATGGAGACATTGTCTGCAGAAATGCTCGGAGGAACAACGCCGCCAGTCACTTTTTTGTAGAAGGAAATTGCAACAGCACCGTTGGTCGTATTAATATAACCACGCCAGTCTGAATTGCTAAATATGCTCAAATAACGATTAACATAATCATCTTTTGTTACCAAATAATAATCCGAATCCAGTTCAAAAATTTTTCTGTTACCTGTTCCTACTCTTATGTTGTTGTTGCTGCCAGAACCTGACGTTGTATTGCAATACAGCCAAGTGGTTGTTGAACCATTAGGGTAGAAGGTATAGCCATTGGTGGCATTACCATTAACAGTCCATTGTATGTTCCCATCCACCGTGCTAGTGATAACATCATTCTCTACAGTCACAGCAACGGTAGCAGGAGCGCTGCCAGTACCATTATTGTTCGACATGGCGTAGTTGGAGCCGTTATTTCCAACGATGACAAACACGTCATTTTCAGTAAGGTCGGCGAGGCTGGTGAGTACCCAAGTAATTTGTGGAGCATTAGGGTCATCAATCCACAGGGCTTTGACGGTCACATCGCTGGCAGGCATTGTGAATTCTCCGTTTGTAACGGTAATAACATTATTGCCTGCATCTTTTACTTCCCATGAATCCCAAATTTTTCCTTCGGGAGCAGTAAATGTATTGGTAAGCAAAGTAACTTCAACGCCTGCTTCGTATGGACTGCTTTCGTCAACCATCGTTCCTGTACCACCATTGGCATCGTAAATTACGGAATAGGTGGTGGGGCCAGTACTACCGCCAGTTTCCCATGTGACATCAATTTCTGTAATATACATGGCACCACTTGCGGAACGCATACCAATATATTCGTACGAACCTGAAATCTCAAGCGAGGTGCTAGTTCCCTTAACTATAGTTCCAAGCAGAGTACCCTGAGTGTTATTGTTATACAAATCACTAGCAGAAGAATAAGCAGAGTTCTTGCCATAAATATTAAGGGTACGACCGTTTGATGTTTCTGAGTTCCAATTAACGGAGACGTTTGTAACTATTCCTCCTGAACTAGTAGAAACAATGCCAGAATTATTGTTGTTGCTTCTGAGCTGGATGGACGACTTGTCTCCAGCACATTGCACGGTGTATACAGCATCAGAAGCAGAACCTTCTAAACCTGTCACTTGTGTATAGGTTGTTCCTGTAACACCCGTCCAAGTTTGGTTCATGACATCGGTCACTTCCGTTCTTGTTTGTCCCCATCCCACCATAGGCGGAGCGATGAAGAGCAGCAGCGCGAGGGCTGCAATCAATCTTGTAATTTTTTTGTTCATAATGATTTGATTTGTTGTTTGTTAGTTATTTAGTTGTTCAGTTGTTCAGTTTTTGGGCTGTTGTTTCAGGATTTTGGGAAAGGTTTCAGTCTTTGGTTTTTTGGGTGTTTTTCTCGTTCCGAGGAGGGTACTTTTTTTCACGGCCGCAAAATTAGTTAATTTTCCCGTAGGGAGGACAAAAAAGGAGATTTTTTTGAATTTTTCCGATTTCCCTTCGTTTTGTGTTTGGGATTTCATAATTTTGCAAGCCCAATCGAAATGAACAACAAAACGAAAGATATATGCAAGACAAACTGCAAGAATTGACCGACAGACTTTACAACGAAGGTTTGTCGAAAGGAAAGCACGACGGCGAAGAGCTGGTGCAGAAGGCACAGGCCGAAGCCGACCGCATCGTGGCCTACGCTAAAGCCGAGGCTGAGCGTATTATCGCCCAAGCCAATAAGGAGGCCGATGAGCTGAAAACCAAGGTGAACGCCGACGTGAAGATGGCCGCCACGCAAAGCATCGCTGTGACGAAACAAGAGATTGAAAAGATGGTGGTGACCAACGCTGCCACCGAAGGCGTGAAGGCCAATATGAGTAATGCTGCCTTCGTCAAAGAACTGATTACCAGCGTGGTGAAGGCTTTTAATCCCGCCAACGCGTCGCCGGTTGACTTGAACCTCATCCTGCCCGAGTCGCTGAAGGCCGAGGTGGAGCCTTTCGTTCAGAGCGAAATCGCCAAACAGTTCAAAGGTGAGGTGAAGGTGGACTACTCCAAGAAAATGAATGGCGGCTTCAAGGTCGCGCCTAAGGACGGTGGCTATGTGCTGCAGTTCACCGACGAGGAGTTTACCCAACTCATCGCTAACTACCTGCGTCCCGCCACTAAGAAAATCCTCTTCGGCTGATGGATAACTACGTCTATATTGTGGCCGGCTTGCCGGAACTGACTTCGGGCTTCGAGAACACGGGCTTCGACTATGCCGCCGTGAAGGAGTCCATCATGGAGTTGCTATCCGAGAAAGACCAGCAACTGGTCGAACTCATGGAGGGAGGCTTCAATGAGGAGATGCTCGGCGCTGAGTTTTACGAAAAAGCTGCCCAAAGCAAAAATCGCTTCATCCGCGAGTATTTCGACTTCGATGCCCGCCTGCGCAACATGAAGGTGGCGTATTTGGCCAAGCGTCTCGGCAAGAAAGGGGAGGACTACCTGGTGGAACTGCCCGAGGCCGATTTCGAGGAAGCCAAGCAGATTCAGGATATCCTTGATGATGCCGACTTCGTGGAGCGTGAACAGAAGATGGACGAGCTGAAATGGGAGAAGGCTTCCGACATCGCCCGCATGGACTACTTCAACATGAACGCCATTCTTGCCTTCTTGGTCAAGGCCAAGACGGTGCAGCGTTGGGTCGAGCTTGACGCGGCGAAAGGGCAGGAGATGTTCAAAAAGTTGGTCCAAGAGATTCGTGGCACGAGCGCTAATTTGGATTTGAGCGGAGGAGGGAAATTATAGGTAAAAATACCGATAATTACTAAATATCGGTAAAAAAGCCGATAATTACTAAATATCGGTAAAAATACCGATAATTAAGCAATAAAAACGACTAAAAAAGGTTATAAATATCAGATATAACCAAAAAAGGATAAAATGACACGAGCAACAATTTCAGCGGACATCGTTTCTTCCACCTCGTTGAGTGTGTTTGATTTGACGCATCTTCAATCTGTGATACGGCAGTTCTTGGATGAACTGTCGGTAAAATCGCAAGATGAGGATTGGGGGCGTCTATTCAAAGGCGATTCGGTGGAGATTTTCTTGAGCAATCCGCATGAAGCCCTTAGGACTGCTTTGTTGCTGAAAGCATTGGTGAAAAAGACCTTCGTGGAGAGCAACATGGAGGCTAAACAAAGTCTATTCAAAAAATTTGGAATTAGGATAGCCATTGGCATTGGTGAAATGCGCGTGGCAGATAAGAATCGTGATGTATTGGATGGGGAGGCAATTTATTATTCGGGTAGGGCTTTGGAGAAAGGTACAAAGGAAGGTCTGTCGGTTAAGCGAAGTATGTATTTCGCCTGCAAAAACTCTTTGTTTTCCGAACAAATGGAAGTGATGTTGGGATTGCTTGACATGTTGTTTAAGGAAGCAACGTCAAAACAGTGCGAAGTTCTTTATTATAAATTATTGGGAATGAACGAGGTGGAAATTGCAGAGAAGCTTGGTGTAGTACAATCTGTTGTCAATCAGCATAGCAATGCCATCGGTTGGAACGCCATCGAATCCGCCGTAAACTATTTTGAAAAACTAGACTTCGAATGATGATGTGCAAACTCCTCATATTGCAATTGTTGGCGCACTTTGTCAGCGACTTCTACCTGCAAACGGAGAAGTCGTGCCAGAGCAAGGCGGATGACGCTTTCAAGTCGGGGCATTTGTACATTCATGCACTGATTACTTTTGCTTGCGCTTGGCTGTTCTCGCTGAACGTTGGCTATTGGTGGGCAGCGTTGCTGATTGCGGTGTTGCATCTTATTATTGACGGCTTGAAGTCAGTATGCAAGAATTTGAAAGGAGCGTTTTTCTATGATCAAATCCTGCATTTGGTGGTTATTGTGGCTACGGTCGCTACCTTTAATAACATAGGTGAAATTTCCTTCCCGACATGGTTGCCCGAAACAAAGGTCTTGCTTTGGATTATGGCGTTTGTGTTTTGCTTGCGTCCTGCCAATTTCATCATCCAAAACATTTTCAAGGAAGCAAAAATTTCCATCCCCGATAGCGGAAAAGAACAAAGCTTGCCCAATGCTGGTCGTGTGATTGGCAATGTAGAAAGGATGCTTACACTAGTCTTTGTTATGTTAGGCCAATATGAGGCCATCGGTTTTCTTTTGGCGGCTAAGTCGCTGTTGAGGTTTAGGGAAACGGATACTGTGAAGTCGGAATATGTGCTTGTCGGCACTCTGTTGAGTTTTGGCATCGCCATTTTGATTGGAGTTACAGTGATATTAGTTGATTCAATAATAGCGAGTTGAAAATAATTGTTTAAATGATAATACAATAGGAATATGACATATTTAGTGAGTGAAACTATTAATAACATTGATAAGATACTAGAGTACATGAAAGATTGTACAAAAGGAGGGAAGTCGGGTGCTGGAGTATTTGGACCATTAGACCTTATTGACTTCTCGTCTTATTCAAAGATGTTTTTCAGAGAAATAAATAGATTGCCAGATGGCTTTTATGGTGACGAAGAAAACTTGTTAAACATAGATGAAATAATAGGATTAAGCACAAGGTCTTCGTATAGATTCTCAACAGCAATAATTAGTCGTAGCAGTCATGTAAAAAAGATTGCACTTGAATATCTTACTATATATGAGAGTCTTGTTGAAAAAATTCATACCATATATAATACCGAAGGAATAGATTTTACCAAAGAAGAAGATAATGGTGCAAAAGAGGTTGCCCAAGACTTTCTTAACCAACTTAATCGATATAGAAGTCTTGTTAACAGTTGATAATGAAGAAATAATATTTGAAATCAAATGATAATGAAAACAACAGGAAAAGTTACAGGAATCATTTCTAACCTGGTCACCGTGGAGGTGGACGGCCCTGTGGCACAGAATGAAATCTGCTTCATCGACTTGCAAGGCGTCAAGCTGATGGCGGAGGTCATCAAGGTGAACGGGAACAAAGCCTCCGTGCAGGTGTTTGAGAGCACCCGCGGCCTCCAAATTGGCGACAAGGTCGAATTCCAAGGCTACATGCTTGAGGTGGCCTTGGGACCTGGTCTGCTTTCGAGCAACTTCGACGGCCTGCAGAACAACCTCGCCACCATGACGGGCGTGTTCCTCAAACGCGGTGAATACACCAAGGCCCTCGATGAAGAGAAACTTTGGGACTTCACGCCTCTCGCCAAGGCGGGCGACCAAGTTGTTGCCGCCGACTGGCTGGGCGAAGTCAAAGAAGGCTGGCTGCCTCACAAAATCATGGTGCCGTTCAACTTTAAAGGGACGTACACTGTGAAGAGTGTTGCTGCCGCTGGACAATACAAGATCACCGACACCATCGCCACGCTGACCAACGCCGACGGCGAAGAGGTTAAGGTGAACATGACCCAGAAATGGCCCGTCAAGGTGGCCGTGGGTGGCTATGTCGAGAAGCCGCGTCCTTTCAAAGTGATGGAGACGGGCGTGCGTACCATCGACACGCTGAATCCTATCGCTGAAGGTGGCACGGGCTTCATCCCGGGACCTTTCGGCTGCGGCAAGACCGTGTTGCAACACGCCCTCGCCGAGCAAGCCGATGCCGATATCATCATCATGGCGGCCTGCGGTGAGCGTGCCAACGAGGTCGTGGAGATCTTCACCGAGTTCCCTGAACTGAAAGACAAGCACACGGGTCGTAGCCTGATGGAGCGTACCATCATCATCTGCAACACCTCCAACATGCCGGTCGCGGCCCGTGAAGCCTCTGTCTACACGGCCATGACCCTCGGCGAATATTATCGCGCTATGGGCATGAAGGTGTTGCTGTTGGCCGACTCCACCTCGCGTTGGGCGCAGGCCTTGCGTGAGATGAGTAACCGTTTGGAGGAGTTGCCCGGTCAGGACGGCTTCCCCATGGACCTCTCGGCCATCATCTCTAACTTCTACGCCCGTGCGGGTTATGTGAAACTCAACAACGGCCAGTCAGGTTCCATCACCTTCATTGGAACGGTGTCGCCTGCTGGCGGTAACCTGAAGGAACCCGTCACCGAGAGTACTAAAAAAGCCGCCCGTTGCTTCTACGGCCTCTCGCAGAACCGCGCCGACAAGAAACGTTATCCCGCCGTCGACCCCGTGGACTCCTATTCGAAATACCTTGAATACCCCGAAATCATCGAGTATTTAGACGAGAAGATTGAAAAAGGTTGGGTCGACAAGGTCACCAAGACGAAATACATCATCCGCAAGGGTAAGGATGCCTACGAGCAAATCAACATCTTGGGCGACGACGGTGTGCCGATGACCTATCACGAGCAATATTGGAAGTCGGAATTGATTGACTATGTGATACTTCAGCAAGACGCTTTCGACAATATCGACGGCTGCTCACCCTTGGAACGCCAGAAGTTCATGCTTGACCTGATCCTTGGGATTTGCGACCGCAGTTTCAAGTTCGATAACTTCGAGGAGTGCATGACCTACTTCAAGGGGCTGATTAACATCTGTCGCCAGATGAACTACTCAGAATACGAGTCGGAACAATTCAACAAATACTTGAACCAGCTTAAGGAGGAACTGAAACATGAGTGAGAAAGCCTTTCAACGCATCTATACGAAGCTGAGCGCCATCACCAAGGCCACCGTGACCCTTGAGGCGCAAGGCGTGACCAACGATGAGCTGGCCTTTGTAGCTGGCCGTTTGGCTCAGGTGGTGAAAATCAAGGACAACAGCGTCACCTTACAAGTGTTTGGTGGCACCGAAAACATCCCGACCAATGCTGAAGTGACCTTCTTTGGCGAGCCGCCCACTTTGAATGTGAGCGACGACCTTGCCGGTCGTTTCTTCAACGCTTACGGCGAGCCTATCGATGGCGGTCCGGCAGTAGAGGGCGAGAAACGCCAAATAGGTGGTCCTTCGGTGAACCCTTACAAACGTCGTATGCCTTCAGAGCTGATCCCAACTGGTATCGCCGGCATCGACTTGAATAACACCTTGGTCTCGGGCCAGAAGATTCCGTTCTTCGCCGACCCCGACCAACCCTATAACCAGGTGATGAGCATGGTGGCTCTCCGCGCCGATGTGGATAAGATTATCCTTGGCGGCATGGGCTTGACCAACGACGACTACTTGTTCTTCAAGAACGAGTTTGAGAGCGCAGGTGCCTTGCATAAGATTGTAAGTTTCGTGAACACCACTGACCAGCCGCCTGTCGAGCGTCTGTTGGTTCCCGACATGGCCTTGACTGCGGCGGAATACTTCGCTGTGGATAAAAACGAAAAGGTGCTGGTGCTGCTTACCGACATGACCCTCTACGCCGATGCCCTGAGTATCGTGAGTAACCGTATGGACCAGATTCCTTCCAAGGACTCCATGCCTGGCTCGCTCTACTCCGACTTGGCCAAGATTTACGAGAAGGCCGTGCAACTTCCTTCGGGCGGTTCCATCACCATCATCGCTGTGACGACACTGAATGACGGCGACATTACGCACGCCATTCCTGATAACACCGGTTACATCACCGAGGGACAGTTGTTCCTCCGTGCCGACCCTGACTCGGGTAAGGTCATTGTCGATCCGTTCCGCTCGCTTTCGCGTTTGAAACAACATGTGCAGAACAAGAAGACCCGCGAGGACCACAGTGCCGTGATGAACACCTCGGTTCGTTTGTATGCCGATGCCTCCAATGCCAAGACCAAATTGGAGAACGGTTTCGACCTGAGCGACTACGACCTGCGCTGCCTCGACTACGCCAAGGAATACGCCACGCGCCTTTTGGCCATCGACGTCAACATCTCCATTGAGGAAATGCTTGATACGGCCTGGGAGTTGTTTGGCAAGTATTTCACCAAGGCTGAAACAGGTTTGAAAGAGAGTTTGATTCAGAAGTACTGGAAAGAAAAAGAATAAAATAGTAATAATATGAATTGGACTGCTTTAGGTGAGGTATTACCATTATTAGTGATGATTGTAACCATTGCCGTATTGACAGAAAAAAACGCCAATAAAATCAAAGAAGTAAGAAAAGAGTTAGAGGATCTTAAAAAAGAATTTGAAAAAGTAAAAGCTTCTAAAGAATAATCATGGCCATCAAATTTCAATATAACAAGACTTCGCTGAACGAGCTGAACAAGCAGCTTAAGACGCGAACTCGTGCCCTGCCCACGCTGAAGAGCAAGGAGAGTGCGCTGCGCCTTGAGGTGAAGAAAGCCAAACAACATTCGGAAAGTCTTGTCGCACAGTTAGAGGCCGAACTCAAATCGTATGAGTACATGGCCCGGCTTTGGAATGAATTTGAGCCAGGACTGATTTCCGTGACTGATGTGAAACTGAAGACCGTGAAGATTGCGGGTGTGCCAACGCCGGCCTTGGAGGAGGTGCTCTTCGACGTGAAGGACATCAACCTCTTCACCAAGCCGATGTGGTATGCCGATGGCGTGCAAATCTTGAAAAATCTGGCACAGTTGGGCATCGAGTCGGAGGTCTATACTGAGGTGAGCCGCATTTTGGATTACCAACGGAAAAAGACCACACAGAAAGTCAACCTTTACGAGAAGGTGCAAATTCCTGGCTACAACGAAGCCATACGTAAGATTAAGCGATATATGGAAGATGCGGAGAACCTTGACAAAGCATCTCAGAAAATCGTGAAAAACAAACACATGGAAGAAGAGGAGGCAGAACATGGTAACTGAAATGACGAAATATGATTTCATCCTCATGAGTGGCGACATGGATGCTTTCCTTGAAAAGCTTCAGTCGATAGGCGTGGTGGACATCACCCGTTCCACGAAGCCCGTTGACGAACATTCGGAGAATCTGTCGTCGCGCGCTGGCGTCCTGCGCAAGGCCTTGACCCTGCTGAAGGACGTGACGCCTGCCGAGTTTGCCGAGAAAGGCTCTGCCGACTATGCCTCCGATGTCGTCGAGACGGTTATGGAGATAGAGGCCATGCAGGCCCGCGTCCCCGTGCTGCAAAAGGAAGCCGATGAGCTGGTGCCTTGGGGCCGCTTCGACAAGGCGAGTTTCGACAAGTTGAAGGAACAAGGCCTGAAGTTACATTTCTACAAGGCCAAAGCCATCGACTCTGCTTGGAAAGAGCAATATGCCTTGAGCGAAATCTCCAATGTCGGCGGTTATAGTTATTTCGTGGTCGTCTCTGATTCAGACGATTACGACTTTCCGCTGAAGGAAATTCCTGCTCCCGAGAAAGACTACCTTGCTTTGGAGAAGGAAATCGCCGAACTGCAAGATGACATCACCAAAAAGGAAGCGCATCTCGCCGAACTGAAATGCCGCGAGGCGTCGATTCAGAAAGAGTTGGACAAGACCCTTTCGAAACTCGACTTGCATCTGGCACAGGTGTCGGGCGAGAAGGCTGCCGAGGACTACATCACCGTCTTTGAGGGCTTTGCGCCCAAGGAGTGTGAACCTGCCCTGCAAGAGATGCTGGAAAAGGAGAATGTGTTCTATCTGGTCGACAAGGCCAAGGTGGATGACAACCCACCCATCCAGCTGAAAAACAACAAGTTCGTGTCTATGTTCGAACTGCTGACCGATATGTACGGCCGACCCAAATACAACGAGTTCGACCCGACGGTGTTCATCTCTATCTTCTTCATGCTGTTCTTCGCCTTCTGCATGGGCGACATGGGCTACGGTCTGGTGCTCATCCTGGCAAGCCTTGGACTGAAAAAGGTGCTTGGCAACATTGCGCCTTTGGGCGTCACTTTGGGCATTGCCACTACCGTGGTGGGATTCTTCTTCCACACGTTCTTCTCTGTTGACATGCTCACTTGGAGCTGGCTTCCTGAAGGCGTGAAAAGCATTATGTTACCCTCGCAAATTGCGGGCTATGACGGCACGATGGTGCTGGCGCTTCTCGTCGGTATCGTCCACATCTGTCTCGCCTTGATAGTGAAGACCTACCAGGCCACTAAGACCAAGGGATTTGCCAATTCTTTGGGCACTTGGGGCTGGACACTGCTCATTGTAGGTGGTGTCATCGTGGGCGGTCTTGCCTTGATGGGTGTCATCGACAACACGGTGACGAAGTGGATTATCATCGTCATCGGCTGTTTGTCGGCCTTGGGCATCTTCTTCCTCAACGACCTGCACCGCAATCCTTTGGCTAACTTCGGCTCGGGCTTGTGGGAAACTTACAACACGGTCACGGGCTTGCTCGGTGACGTGCTGAGTTACCTGCGTCTGTATGCCTTGGGTTTGGCGGGTGCCAAGCTCGGCGAGGCTTTCAATGCCATCGGTGTGCAGGCCTTGGGCGACGGCGGTGTCAACTGGATATTCTTCGTCCTCATCGTGGTCATTGGCCATGTCCTGAACATCGCTATGTGCGTCTTGGGTGCTTTCGTTCACCCCTTGCGACTGAACTTCCTTGAGTTTTTCAAGAACTCCGGCTACGAGGGCACAGGCCGCAAGTATAATCCTTTATCAGAAAACAATCTTGAAATTTGAAATCTGAAATTTTGAAATTAAACAATTAACAATTAAACACTTAATACTATGTTAGCAACAATTTTAGGTTATCTCGGTTTAGGCCTCGTGTTGGCCTTGGCAGGTATCGGAAGTTCAATCGGCACTTCGACGGCGGGC
>Ga0310786_10000833_pt1 | contig 49359 bp, 40 predicted proteins | sample AusTroGonzalo_MG_FD_203881 | JGI IMG/M metagenome (GOLD analysis project Ga0310786, IMG submission 203881) | Bovine rumen microbial communities from tropical cattle in Woodstock, Queensland, Australia - Gonzalo_03 (v2) (version 2) | ecosystem: Host-associated > Mammals > Digestive system >...
CCTATTGAAATTGTAGTCCACAATCTTCTACGAAAAAATCCGTATAAGTTTACAGACTAAATTCTATCTTTTGCTTTACCTCTAATCTATTCTCTCAGTATTGTCAATGAACTTCACCCGTTTCAAACGGGACTGCAAAGGTAGTAACTTTTTTTTACCTGACAAATTTTTTCAACACTTTTTTCAACAATTTTACATCGCCCTATTGGTGATTAAATATTTATGCATATCTTTGCACCCGCAATTAATAATTATGCAATTTTATGCAAAATATTGTATACAGACAGAAGGCTCTTTTGGAAATAATAGGGAGCGAGCAGGTTTTCAGTCAGTCCCAACTGCTGCAAAAGCTGCAGGAAAGGGGCATAAACTCCACCCAGGCCACCCTGTCCAGGGACCTCAATGCACTTAATATAATAAAGGTACCGGGCGTAGGGTACAGCATCCACTCCTCAGGCTCCACCTCCATCCCCGCAAGCGCCCCCAGGGGCATCCTCAGCATAGAATTTTCCGGCTCATCGGCCATAATAAGGACCCAGCCTGGGTTTGCTCCGGCAATAGCCTCACACATAGACCACCACCCTTCCCGTCCGGTTATGGGCACCCTGGCCGGCGACGACACCGTGCTGCTGGTACTGCGCCAGGGCTTCACAACGGAAGAATGCCTTGGGGCCCTTGAAAACAACATTCCAGGAATTTACAATCTCCTCATTAAATGAAACCATTCAAAATCGGCCCGGCCAACGATTCGCACCTCCCCTATGTGGACGACATAGTGGATGCACTCCTCCAGGCCTCAAGGGACAAGGGAACCGGCCTTGCCAAAAGAAGCCCGGAGTACATCCGTGAAAAAATCCTGCAGGGAAAGGCCGTAATCGCTTTATTCAATGAAGCCCTTGCCGGCTTCTGCTACATTGAATCCTGGGAACATGAACGATACGTTGCAACATCCGGGCTCATAGTAAAACCGGAGTTCCGCGGACACGGTCTTGCAACCGCCATCAAGAAGGAGGCCTTCCACCTTGCCAGGCGCAAGTTTCCCGCTGCCAAGATATTCGGCCTCACCACAAGCCTTGCTGTGATGCGGATAAACTCGGAATTGGGATTTGTCCCCGTAACGTTCACGGAACTTACAACAGACCAGGCCTTTTGGAAGGGCTGCGAGACCTGCCAGTACTTTGACGTACTGGGCCGCAGCGGCAACAAGAACTGCCTGTGCACCGGAATGATCTTTGACCCAACACCAAAAGTAAAAGAATGGAAAAGAAAAAAGTCGTCGTCGCTTTCTCTGGCGGTCTTGACACATCCTATACAGTAATGTACCTGGCAAAAGAGGCCGGATATCAGGTGTATGCGGTATGCGCAAACACCGGCGGCTTCACCCCGGAACAGCTGGAAGAAAACCGGAAAAACGCCTATGCCCTTGGCGCCACTGAATTTGTATGCCTTGACGTACAGGAGGAATACTACAACAAAAGCATACGTTACATGGTCTGGGGAAACGCGCTCAGAAACGGCACCTACCCCATATCCGTCTCCAGCGAGCGCATCTTCCAGGCCATGGCCATAGCCCGCTATGCCAATGAGATAGGGGCCGATGCAATAGCCCACGGCAGTACCGGCGCCGGAAACGACCAGGTTCGCTTTGACATGACCTTTGCGGTACTGTGCCCCGGGAAGGAAATCATCACCCTCACGCGCGACAAGGGCCTTTCACGTCAGGAGGAGGTAGATTACCTTAACGCCCACGGTTTCAAGGCCGACTGGACAAAGCTCAAATACTCCTACAACATAGGCCTTTGGGGAACCTCCATCTGCGGAGGAGAAATCCTTGATTCTAAATGCGGCCTTCCTGAGGAAGCCTACCTCAAGCCCGTCACCAAGACAGGTACAGAGACCGTAACCCTGACTTTTGAAAAGGGAGAGCTCAAAGGCGTTAACGGAAAGCCCTATGGAAGCGTTCAAGCCATCCAGGCACTTGAAAAGCAGGTGGAAGGCTACGGGCTTGGCAGGGACAACCATGTAGGTGACACAATTATCGGCATAAAGGGGCGGGTAAGTTTTGAGGCAGCAGCCCCAATGCTCATACTCAGCGCCCACAAATACCTGGAGAAATTCACGCTTAGCAAGTGGCAGCAGTACTGGAAGGAACAGCTTGGGACATGGTACGGGATGTTCCTTCACGAAAGCCAATACATGGAGCCGGTGATGAGGGACATAGAGGCCCTTCTGGAGAGTTCACAGCGCTACGTCAGCGGTACCGTCACCATCACAGTAGGTCCCAAGTGGTTCCAGTGCACCGGTGTGGATACTCCCAATGACCTTGTGAACAATCCACTTGGTGCATACGGAGAGGGGCAGAGGGGATGGACGGCCGACGATGCCAAGGGCTTTATCAAACTACTGGAAACACCCCTGAAAGTTTACTACGGACGCCACCCGGAGGAAACCTTATGATCTCCCTTCTGAAAAAGCTCATCTCCATTCCACGTTGCAGCGGAAATGAAAAAGAGGCCGCCGACTTCCTGGAAGGCTGGTTAAGAGACCGCGGTCTTAATCCTTCAAGGCACGGGAACAACATCTGGTGCATGAAGGGAAGCGGCAGCGCGGTACTTCTGGACGCCCACATTGACACAGTAAAGGCAGCGGCGTCGTGGACACGCAATCCTCTTACCCCCACTGTTGAAGGCAATAGGCTCTACGGCCTTGGCGCAAGTGACGACGGCGGTTCCCTGGCGGCCCTTACGTTGGCCTTCATGAAAGCAAGCCCCAGGAGACACACCCTGGTGCTGTCCCTGTCGGCCCAGGAAGAAACAAGCGGTCCAGGGGGACTCAGCGCGGCTCTTCCCTTTATTCAGGAGCAGGCTGGGCCTATCGGCTGCGGCATAATAGGGGAGCCGACAGGCCTTAGGATGGCCACGGCCGAAAAGGGGCTCATGGTTCTGGACTGCACCGTAAGGGGCGTCACCGGACATGCAGCCAGAGGTAACGGAGTAAACGCCATCTACAAGGCCATGCCCGTCATTGAGTGGTTCCGCCATGAGGGTATGCAAGTCACCCAGATAAGCGCAGGGACTCAGCACAACGTGATTCCGGACCTGTGCAGCTTTGTGGTTGACGTGCGCACAACAAGTGACAATAAAACGGTCCTTGACTATATACGGAATGCCGCCGGATGCGAGGTTGCGGCCCGCTCAACGCGTCTTAGCGGATCCTGCATCGACCCTGGTCATCCGCTGGTTGACGCCGCTCGTGCCCTGGGGCTGGAAACCTACTCCTCCCCCACCCTCAGCAACCAGGCCCTGTGCGCCTTCCCTACGGTTAAAATCGGCCCGGGAGACCCTTCACTCTCACATAAGGCCGACGAATACCTGGACCTTGGAGAACTTGAAAAAGGTGTTGAGACTTACCTTCAACTGATAGAAAAATATGAAACTTTGGGATAAAGGATTTGACAACGCGCCGGAGATAGACGCCTTTACAGTGGGCCGGGACCGGGAACTGGACCTTCTGCTGGCCCCCTATGACATTGAGGGGACGCTGGCTCATATCACTATGCTCCGGGAAGTGGGGCTGATGGGGGAGGAGGATTTCAACTCCCTTAGGGGCGCACTCCAAAAGCTGCACCAGGAGGCCCTGGAAGGCCGTTTTACCATTAAGGGGGAAGACGTTCACTCTGAGGTTGAAGCCCGCCTTGGGCCCCTTGGAAAGAAGGTTCACACCGGACGCTCCCGGAACGACCAGGTGGCCCTTGACATTAAGTTATTCACCCGCGCGCGCATAGGACGGACCTTGGAAAAAGTGTCGCAGCTCTTTGACCTTCTCCTTGGGAGGGCCGACGAGCTAAAAGACGTCCTGATGCCAGGTTACACCCACATGCAGGTAGCTATGCCATCGTCCTTCGGCCTATGGCTGTCGGCCTATGCCGAGAGCCTGTGCGACGACGTTGTTTTCCTCAGGGCCGCCCTTGAGGTGAACGGGCGCAACCCCCTTGGGTCTGCCGCCGGGTATGGGTCCTCGGCCCCGCTGGACCGCCAGCGTACCACGCAGCTGCTTGGAATGGAAAGCCTGGCTTTCAACTCCATCTATGCCCAGATGGGACGTGGCCGATGCGAAAGAATGGTGGCATTTGCCTACGCCTGCCTTGCCGAGACAATTGGAAAGTTCGCCGCCGACTGTTGCCTTTTTACAAGCCAGAACTTTGGGTTCATCCGTCTTCCGGACGCCTATACCACGGGATCCAGCATTATGCCGCAAAAGAAAAACCCGGACGTGTTTGAACTGGTTCGTGCCCATTGCAACATCCTTCAGGGCATCCCCAACGATATCCGCCTGGTAACCGGCAATCTGCCATCCGGCTATGCCCGTGACATGCAGCTTCTCAAGGAGCTGTACCTCCCCCTGTTCGACCGGATGGACTCCTGTCTGGACATTCTTATCTTTGCCATTCCGGGGATTGAGGTAGACCGCTCCCTTATGTCAAATCCTCTCTACCGGCAGGCCTTCTGCGTAGAGGAGGTCAACCGCCTTGTTGCCTCCGGCGTTCCGTTCAGGGATGCTTACAGGCAGGTTGGGAAGGCCGTCCAGGACGGCAGTTTCACCTTCTCCGGGGAAATTCATCACAGCCATCAAGGTTCTATCGGCAACCTGTGCCTGAATAAAATCCGGGAACGTTTTGTATCTTTGCAAAGTTAAAACCACTTCAGATATGGAAGAAAACAAACCTGTCTCCTTGCCGGAGAACGCCCAAAGGGAACTTAAACCAGGAGAAGAGTATAAACCAATCCTGGAACCAGGCAAGAGCTACGCGGAAGCCACCCCCTATTCAGTAGGCGTAGGCATCCTTATGGTTATACTGTTCAGCGCTGCTGCAGCATACCTGGGCCTCAAGGTAGGCCAGGTGTTTGAGGCGGCTATTCCCATTGCCATCATTGCGGTAGGGCTTACCGGCGCCCTGGGACTCAAGCAGGGCCTGAGCCAGAACGTGATTATCCAGTCCATCGGCGGCTGCTCCGGCGCCGTGGTGGCCGGTGCAATCTTCACCCTCCCCGCCATATATATATTAGGTGTGGAGGTGAGTTTCTGGCAGATGGTGCTAAGCTCGCTGCTTGGAGGCGTGCTTGGTATACTGTTCCTGATACCTTTCCGCAAGTACTTTGTGAAGGAGATGCACGGAAAGTATCCTTTCCCTGAAGCTACGGCCACCACGCAGGTGCTCGTAAGCGGAGAAGGCGGGGGTTCAAGCGCAAAAACCCTCATATCGGCCGGTCTCATTGGCGGTCTGTATGATTTTATAGTAGCCAGCGTGGGCCTTTGGAGCGAGACCCTGACCTCCCGCGTAGTCGGATGGGGCGCCGCTATTGCGGACAAAGCCAAGATTGTGGTAAAGCTCAATACCGGCGCCGCCGTGCTTGGCCTTGGCTTTATCATCGGCCTCAAATATTCCCTTATTATATGCTGCGGCTCATTCCTGGTGTGGTTTTTCATCATTCCGCTCATAGGATATGTGCTTCCGGAGGCCCAGGCTGCCGGGCTCAGCCCAGAGAATATCTTTGCAACTTATGCAAGGCCGATAGGAATCGGAGGTATTGCCACCGCTGGAATTATCGGCATTGTCAAGAGTTTTGGCGTCATCAAAAGCGCCCTGGGGCTTGCCGTGAGCGAGTTTAAGGGCGGGAAGTCCAGTGCCGATGATACCGTACGCACAGACAAGGATATGTCCATGAAAAGCGTCGTATTTGGCATTGTGATAGCTCTTCTATGCGTATTTGGCTTCTTTGCCTTTGGCGGAGTGGTGAACAACGTGTGGCAGGCCCTGGTGGGACTGCTTATTGTGGCAATTATATCATTCCTTTTCACCACCGTTGCCGCAAACGCAATTGCCATTGTGGGCTCCAACCCGGTGAGCGGCATGACGCTTATGACCCTTATCATCGCCTCCGTGGTTCTCATAGCCGCCGGGCTCAAGGGTAACGCCGGTATGGTGGCCGCACTTGTCATAGGCGGTGTGGTATGCACGGCTCTTTCTGTAGCCGGGTCTTTCATAACAGACCTCAAGATTGGTTACTGGCTGGGCTCCACTCCTAAAGTGCAGGAAGGATGGAAATTCCTTGGCGTAGCTGTTTCTTCCGTAACCGTGTGCGGAGTAATGCTGGTTCTGAACAAGACCTACGGCTTTACAGGAGACCAGGCCCTTGTGGCCCCTCAGGCAAACGCCATGGCTGCACTCATTGGCCCGCTGATGAGCGGCGGAGGAGCACCCTGGCTGCTCTACGGAATAGGCGCAGCGCTTGCCCTCATCCTCAACTGGCTCAAGATTCCCGCCCTGGCCTTTGCCCTTGGCATGTTCATTCCGCTGGATCTGAACCTGCCCCTGCTGGTTGGCGGTGCAATCTCATGGTTTGTAGGCTCACGCAGCAAGGATGCCGCAGTTAATGCAAAACGAGTTGACAAGGGAACCCTAATAGCTTCCGGATTCATTGCCGGCGGCGCACTCATGGGCGTTGTAAGCGCAATCCTCCGCTTTGCCAACGTGGATATCTTCATGACACAGTGGAACGCCGCCCATGGAGAGGCCGTTGCCATAATCCCGTTTGTACTCCTTATAATATATATGGTGTACGCTTCAATGAAAAAGGATGTAAAGTAAGACAGAATATGGAAAAGATATTAAACCGCTTCTTACGCTATGTCAGCGTAGATACACAGTCCAACGAAGAATCAGACTCCCAGCCGTCGGCCCAGAAGGAACTTGACCTTCTGCGGATGCTAAGGGATGAGCTTCTTGCCATGGGCGTTGAAGCTACGCTTGACCAGTGGGGCTATGTCATGGCCTCCATCCCGGGGAATGTTCCCGGCCCGGCAATAGGCTTCATAGCACACGTGGACACGGCCCCGGACGCTTCCGGCAAGGACGTAAAGCCCCAGATCATTGAAGGCTATGACGGCGGAGAGATTCCCCTGAGGGGTGTACCGGGCCTTGCCCTTAAGCCGTCGGAGTTCCCGGAGATGCTTCATTATATCGGCCAAACTCTTATCACTACGGACGGCACTACCCTGCTTGGTGCAGACGACAAGGCCGGCGTTGCAGAAATCATGACGGCCGTCCAGTACATAGTTGAGCATCCGGAGTTCAAGCATGGTCCAATAAAGATTGGCTTCACTCCGGACGAGGAAATCGGCCGTGGCGTTGTAAAGTTTGACGTGGCCCGTTTTGGGGCAGACTATGCATACACCATGGACGGAGGAGAAATTGGAGAGCTGGAGTTTGAAAACTTCAACGCGGCAAGCGCAAAAATACACATTCAGGGCTGCAACGTACACCCCGGCTATGCCAAGGGAAAGATGCGCAACGCTATCCTGATTGGCCAGGAGTTCAATTCACTGCTGCCTGAGAAGGAGCGTCCGGAACTTACTGAAGGCTATGAGGGATTTTTCCACTTGATTTCCTTCAGCGGAAGCGTTGAAGAGGCAGACTTTGCCTATATCATACGTGACCACTCGTCGGACAAGTTCAAGATCCGCAAAGACCAGATGCAGAAGGCTGCAGACGCTATTAACGCAAAGTACGGCCCCGGAACTGTCACTGCTGTTATAAAGGATCAGTATTATAACATGCGTGAACAGGTGGAGCCGCACTATCACATCATTGAGAAGGCGGTAAAGGCTATGGAGATGGCAGGAGTAAAGGCCAAAATCCAGCCCATCCGCGGCGGAACGGACGGAGCCAACCTTTCATTCAAGGGTCTGCCCTGTCCCAACATCTTTGCCGGAGGATTGAACTTCCACGGAAAGATGGAGTTTGTTCCGCTGGAGAGTATGGAGAAAGCTTCAGAAGTAATTCTGAATATTATCTCCCTATTTGTCTGAGGAAGTTACCTCAAAGAGATTCAGGAAGCCCGTCATCATGAATACCTGACGGATTTCACTGCTGATATCCTGAACTATAACCTTGCCACCCTTGGCTGCAGCAGCCTTACGGATGGTGAGGAATATCCTAAGTCCTGAACTGGAGATGTACTCAAGCTTCTTACAGTCCAGGACAAGTGTTTTGTCGGCATTGTCCACCAGGGGCTGGAGCTGAAGGGAAACTTCCTGTGAAACGGCTGTGTCAAGACGGCCGGCGAGCTCTGCCACCAGCACCTGGTCTTTTTCAATAATCTTTACTTCCATGGTTTATTTAATGTTTTTTATCATTGTCAGTATATTCATTCCGTCCTCGTGCTTGTAACTCACATCGTCCATAATGTTACGCACAAGGTGGATTCCCAGGCCGCCTATAGCCCTTTCTTCTACGCTCAGGGTAATATCGGCCTTAGGGGCTTTGGTTGGATCAAAGGGAACACCCGCATCCCAAAGGACAAACTCAATTGAATCCGGCTTTAAGATGGCCTTCAGGTGCACTGCGCCCTTCTGGTCTTTGGGATAAGCATAAAGCATAACGTTGGTGACGGCCTCTTCAAGCGCCAGGTTGATTCCCATGGCCGTAGCCATGTCAATGCCGGTCTGGTCCGCTATCCGGTCCACAAAGCCGGCCAGAAGAGGAATCTGGCTAATGTCGTTGTCCATCACCAACATGTGTTCCGATGGCTCTTGTGTAAGGCACTTCATTTCTTCTGCCATATCAGATAATTCCTTTTAAACATGCCCTCATCTCAGGCATAGGACGTTTGGTGTCACGCTCTACAATAAGGGTCTTGAGCCCGGCGTAAGGCATGATCTGCTCATTTATGTCTTTCATGGGACGGTCTGCACCAAAATAGGCCGGAGCAAAATAGTCCCAGAACTTTTCTGACAGCGACTTTGGCATATGGAAAGCCTCCTGGATGAATGCCTCGTCGCTTACGTAGCAGCAAAGATACACCATTCCAAGGTCAAACATGTTATATCCGTAACAAAAATCGCCCAAATCTATGAAATATTTTTTATCTCCGGCAAAAATAGCGTTCCCAAACTGGAGGTCTCCGTGGATTGCAGTGTCCGTATCCGGAGCGTCGGAGATAAACTTGCCGATTGCATCCTTCTGAGGCGAAGTGAAAAATGGATTCTGCTCAAGGAGCCTGTAATAGCGGTCCTTCACATTTTCAAACATGCTCTTGTCCACGTGGACCTTATGCAGATCCAGACACATGTCGGCAAACTCCTGCGCGTACTGCGCCACTTTTTCTGGATTGTCACCTGTGGCGCGGGCGTATGAAACCTTGCCGGTTATGCGACGGAAACGTATTCCGTAGCGCTCTCCGTCCGTTACATAATCCCCCGGCTCCGGTGTTGGGATGCCAAGCTGGTATACCTTCCTTGCCATAAGCATCTCGTCAAGGGGCTGGGTAATCTTGCCGGGGTTATACAGCTTCATCATAACGTCAGGGTCGCTGACATGATTGAAGCTTTCACCGTTTGCGCCTTCACCGGAGTGAACGTAGTCCTTAAGGTCAATCTTTATTGCTTCCATGGAATACCTGGTTTATGAGTGTTTCAAATTCTTTGAATGCAAATGTGTCCTGGAGTTCCCTCAGGGAGTCTGCCAATCCGCGGTAATGCCACTCGTGCTCTGCCGGGTCTTTGGTGTGGAAAAGGTTCCACAGCGCGTCTCCCTGGACGGCGTAGTCCCTGGCAATGGCCCTCATGTTGGAAAGCTTGTCTCCCAGGGCCACCATCTTGGCATCACGTGGGGCAGCGGCAAGGCGGTCAATAGCCGCCTGCTTGCGGAAGTGCCAGCTGTCTTCTTCGGCCACACCTTCCACCTCCACGTCACTCTCTGCCACAACCAGAGAAGCTATGCGGGGGCCAAACTCCTTCTCAATTTCCCGGGCCGATATTTCCGTGTCCTCAACCACGTCGTGGAGGGCGGCTGCCGCCAGGAGCTCCTGGTCCGGAGTCATGGTGGCTACAATTTCCACCGCCTCCATGGGATGGACAATATAAGGGAAGCCCTTGCCGCGGCGCTCTGTGCCTGCGTGGGCTTTGACCGCAAAGATTATTGCGCGGTCAAGTACTGTTGTATCAAGTGGTTTGTTTGCCATTACTGATTCATGAAAGGAAGGTTAGCTGTCTGTTCAAGTAGGATTTCCGCCATCATCATATTGCTGTCGCTCTCTCCGTTAAGGACGTCAAGCAGCTTTTTGAGGCCGGGCTTCCCGGCTCCGGAGCGGACAATATGGGCTATGCAAATGTCCTGGGGGCCAAGGGAGGATGATATAATATCAAGGTCTGTAAGACCTATCTGGTAGCAGGCAATCTGGAATGCCGCTTCATAGTTGTCCTTGATGATTTTCTCAATGTCGGCCAGCGTCTTGCACTCCAGGAACTTGAATACTTCCAGATAGTTGAACAGGGAAATTTCCTGGATTTCTGCCTGGTTCATGGAAGCAATGCGCCTGTTCAGGGGATCAAACGGCTTCAGTTCAAGGAAGCTGTGGAAGGTCTCTCCGTCCAGGGGGACCTCCGCCAGGTTGCCGGAAGCCACAAGGGACTGGACGCGGCGGCGGTAGTCGGCCAGTTCATTGCGGATAACGGAAAACTGTTCGTCGGCCAGTTCAAGGAGGCCTGCCAGACGGCTCAGGCTGCGCCTGTACTCCGACGGTATCTCAACCCCGGACTTATACCCCGTGTCATGGTTCATATTGGCCCAGGCGTGCTGTAGCACCGTCCTCATCTGAATCTCAAAACGGTACGGGAAGCCGTCCATGGAGCAAATGTAGTGCAGGGACATATAGCCAAAACTGTCTATCTCATGCAGCTTGCGCTTGTCAACGGAATTCTCCCAATCCACTTTGAAGAGTCTTTCTACGGCCGATGCCACTTTGTCAACGTCGTCGCTGTAGAAAGTTATCACCCTCACGCCTATGATATCCGTGATATCGGCAAGGGAGGAATACTTGAATCCCTTTAGCTCCAGTTTTCCCGCAAGGGATTTTTCCGTCTTCACACGTGACTCTATAGCGGCAACCACAAGGCCGCTTTCCTTGAACACTTTTTGAAGCCGGCTTACCACCTTCTTGGCAGCCTCTTCGCAGGAAAGTTTGGCTTCCCTGTATTCGGCCAGAATTGACTGGCAGTGCTGATCCAGATTATTCATTTGGCTCTGTAACTGTAAATTTCACTTCTTTATCTACGCCGTATCCCGCCCAGTAGCCCATGGCGCCATGGAGGTTTCCGCTCATGTCAGTTTCATAAAACATATTGAAGGCATTTGACGCAATCATGACCTCAAAATTGTTCCAGTAATCAAAACTTTCACGGTCCATGGTGCAGAGCTTTATCCACATTACGTCACCAATGTGGATGTTTGGCATGTCAATGGAGTCCATCAGTCTCTGGGTGCTGTACAGGAACACCTCCGTGTATCCGTCCAGAGATTCGTCCGATATATTGGTCAAGGCCGACGGATGATAATGCGAGTCTATCTCTTCCGTCTTAGTGAATACCTTGTAGTAATTGCCAAGCTCCGGAGGATCCGTGAAACACAGGCGGAGAGATGCCGTGGTATCCGTAACGGACTGGACATATACTTTTTCTATGGGAACAGGCTCCGGGATAGTGGTGGTAGCTTCGGCCTTATAGTCCTTATATTCCACCTTGAGCGTATAGGTCTTCCCCACCTCCCCTGTTATATTGGAGCTTGTAAATATGTACGGAGGGAAATACCGGCTGTCTGCAATACCGGTAAGTATCTCCGTCTTTTCTCCGTCCGACACGCTTACCTTGGCCCACTTGCCTATGTGGTCCAGAATGTCCTTGGGGTACATCTTGCGGCCGGTTGCAAGGCCGATTGATTCCGACACCATCACCACGGGATGGTCTCCGTTCTCAATCCAGCCTTCCACCACAAGATGGGAATCTCCCATTTCCTCCTTACGGGAACAGGCCGCAAGCAGGAGAAGCAGGACTATATGAAGGTACTTTTTCATTGTCAGAACGTATGGAAATATGCAATGGCGGGCATGAACCGTATCTGTATCTCATTGGCCCTGAATGAATAACTGCCGTCCTTAGAGTCATAATGCAGGCCGTATCCTACGGCGTTCACCCGGCCAAGGACATTGTACATGGATACGTTGATGCCGTTCTTTCCCTTGGGGCCTTTGTGGAAATACCAGTTGGCGCTGAGGTCCAGTTTTGCATAAGCCGGCAGAACTTCTGCATTGTAGGGGCCGTAGGTACACACCATGCGGCTTCCTATCATGTAGAATGACGTAGGACGGGTATAAGGCGTACCGCTTGCCAGCACAAAAGTGCCGCCAACATCAAACCTGCCAAAATCATAGGTTGCAACTACGTCAAGTTCATGTCTTCTCTCATGACTGGAGGTAAACTCCACGGCATGATGCTCATTGCTGAATGTTCTCAGGCTTCTTGACCAGGCATAACTGATCCAGCCCGTGAATCGGCCTTTTGACTTCTGGACCATCAGGTTTGCCCCAAAAGCCCTGCCGTCTCCTCCTATGGTGCTCCCAGCAAGGGAATAGTCTCCGGTGTACATGTCCATAATGGACCCAACATATTCCAGTTGGTTGTAAAGCTGCTTGTAATACAGCTCTGCCGATACTGAAAGATATCCGTCAAAGAAACTGTTGTTGTATGCAAGAGAGAAATTGTGGGACCACTGAGGGGCCTGCAGGTCTCCGGCCATTACCCAGAATTCGTCCGGAAGTCCGGAAGAGGTCATGCCGGTCTGGAACATGTTCTGACGCTTGAGACCGTAGGTAAAATCCAGTTTCCCGCCTTCCAGGAAGTTTGCCATGAGGCTCACTTCCGGGGTGGCGCCCCAATAGCTCCGGCCCTGGGGGCTCAGGTACCAATCGGCCCCAATTCCCGCCTTGATGCTGAGCCAGTATCCCAGGCTCCTGCTGTATTCTGCCCATACTGCAGCGGCCATGGCGTTTTCCTTGGGGACGCTGCCGTTGTTTTTGGCGTCGTTGAAGTGGCCTTGGCTGTAGGGGTTCTGGGGCTGGGTGTGATAGCCGCTGACGCGCGCCCCAAATTCAAAGTCCTTCCAGTGAAGTCTGGCGTTGTAGCCAAAGTCCATTATATATGACTGGAGCTTTGCATAGACGCCGAAGGCTTTGAGCTGAGGATCCATTCCGGAAGTGGTGTAATACAGGGTCTGTTTAAGCGTAGCCTCCGGGTAGTAATGATTCCAGTGAATGGCTCCCAGGGCGTTATACCACTTGACGTCCATATTTTCAAAGAGCCCTACGCCTGTGAAAGTTCCATTGTCAAGGCTGCCAAAAAGGTCCACCATGATCTTATCCCTCTTTGTGGGCTTCCATGTCCAGGTGATGTTGGCGTCAGTGAAGCCGTAGCCCATGGCGTTGTCCTCATACTTGAGCATTCCGCCGTAGATAAGGTTGATGAAGGTCCTGCGGGCGCTCACCTTGAGGGAGGACTTCCCCATAGGAATGTCCACCGTTCCCTGAGCCGACAACAGGCCAACGTATAAATCGGCCGAAAATTTTGTAGCCACAGTGTCCGCCAGCCTCATGTCAATCATGCCGCCTATACGCCCGCGCTGACCGCAGGTGGTGGAATACTTCATGCCGCTGTAATGCGGGGAATTGAAAGTGGAGAAAAAGCCCAGCATGTGTGAGGCGCCATATATGGGAACGCCTTCCTGGGATATCAGGGTGTGGGAATGCTCACTGCCCTGCATGTAAAGGCCGCCGTCCAATTCCGTATTAAGCTGGACGCTGGGAAGAAGACGGACAAAGCGAATTGGGTCCGGCGTGCCAAGAAAAGACGGGACTGCCGCAATCTTATCCGTATTCACTTCCCCGCTTATGCCGCGGCTGTTTAATATAATAGGCTTTTTGAGCTCTTCCGTAATGACGGATTTTTTAAGGTCGAATGTTGCAACGGTATCCGGCTCCTGCGCGCGCGCACAGAAGAAACCGGCCAGCAGCAGGACTGCAGCCAGACTATTCCGTCTTGAAAACATTCTTAAGCAGGTAATCTATCAGCGGTTCTACCAGCAGGACGCTGTTTACGGCATAAGTGGTGCCGTCATCAAAGAGGAAAACGGGAGTGAGTTTGCGAGTGGTCTCACCGTTTTCCTTGTATTCATACCAAATTAATTCCACCGTTGCCGTCCTTTCTCCGTCTATATACACCGCAGCGCCTTCTCCGTCCAGGCTTTGGCCTTCCACATGGATCCCGCCATAAAGGTCTGCCGACAAAGTGCCTCCGCGTACATCCATGCTCAGCAGTGTAACTCCATCCTTCACATAAGTGTAGCGTATGGTGCCTAATTTTGGGATGCTTACATGGCTGTTACGGATAATTTCCAGGCGTGGGTTCTGCACCTCATCCAATTTGAAGGCTTCAAAGAAAAGGGTGAATGAATCGTCCACTTTTTTCTTTTGGAGCTCCTCCTGCGTAAACTCATGCATGTCCGTTTCCTGCACATCCGGCTGCTTTTGACAGGCAACCAGTAATACAAGCAAAAAGAATATGTACCTACACGCGCGCATATTCTGCAAAGATAAACTTTTTTTTCATTTATGCTTGCAGTTTTAGAAAAAAGCAGTAAATTTGCAGTCCCGTTTTGCGGGAATCATTGAGATATGGTGTAATGGTAGCACTACAGATTCTGGCTCTGTCAGTGAGGGTTCGAGTCCTTCTATCTCAACAATTAACCTTGATAGTCAAGGAGTTGCATAATTACGCACAGTTTTTACGCACACTCCCGGCAATCAACCCTGATGGCGGGGTAGCTCAGCTGGTTAGAGCGTCGGATTCATAATCCGGAGGTCGTGGGATCGTGACCCACTCCCGCTACCCTTAGAACTAACGAGGGGCAGGCCCCTCGAGCACCCCCCGGCCTATTCGCCTTTCCAACTTTGCTGCGCAAAGTCACGGCCCGGCCGCCCGCCTGATGGCGGGGTCGCTTCGCTCCGAAGCCCAGGGTGCACAACAACATAAGTAAGCGGCCGGTACCAAGCCCTTACGCCCAAAACAACTCACTATATGCCCCCGACGCTATGCTTAGCGGCGGTTTTTTTGTGCCCCGTTTTGGCAGCGTAATCGCTAATTTGCTGATAACCAGCATATTACAACATTTCCTCCCGGTCAAACCGCCGGGAGGAAATGTTGTAATTAATTGATTTACAGCACTCTAAGAAAAACGCCAAAACTATAACTCGGCTGTCGCCAGGAAGACGCTCTGTCCGGACACAAGGCGTAGCAATGCGCAAAGGAGAGTGATGTCGCTAATTCTTCAGCCTGGGGAAGCCAAGGAGGATGGAGAGGATGGCCATGAGGCCAAGGGCAAAGGGATAGTAGAGGTGGCCGATGATGGAGAGGGCCGACACGCCGGCAAGGCCGCTGGCCATGAGCATCTGTGCACCGTAGGGCAGTATGCCCTGGACCAGGCAGGAGAAGGTATCCAGAATAGAGGCCGTCTTGCGGGGGTCAAGTTTGAATCGGCCGGAAATATCCTTGGCAAGAGGGCCGACGGTTATGATGGCAATGGTGTTGTTGGCCGTACAAAGGTTTACAAGGGAGACCAGCGCTGCAATGGAGGCACTTGCCCCGCGGGGGCCACGGATTCTGCGGGTTAGCCCGCCGATGATAAAGTCCAGGCCACCGTTGTAGCGGATAAGCTCCAGCATACCGCCGGCAAGAAGGGACACAATTATGAGCTCTCCCATTCCGCCAATCCCTGAGCCGATTGAAGACAGCCAGCCCACAAAGTCATAAGCGCCTGTGCACCATCCTATTACACCGTTAACAGCAATACCAAGAGCCAGCACCGTTACCACGTTCATGCCCATAACCGCCAGCACTATAACCATGAGGTAAGGGAGGATAAGCAGCCAGTTGGCGGCATCGGCCTGAGGCTCTGCCGTGACGCCGCGTCCCATAAAGATATAAAGGATGGCTATGACAATGGCAGCAGGGGCGGCTATCCACAGATTGACCTTAAACTTGTCGCTCATGGAGCAGCCCTGCGTCTTGGTGGCAGCAACGGTAGTATCTGAGATAAACGAAAGGTTGTCCCCAAAGAAAGCGCCGCCCACTATTATTCCTGTAATGAGCGGAACGCTTGAGCCGATACCGCCGGCAATGCCGGAAGCAATTGGCACCAGGGCTACGATTGTGCCCACGGAAGTACCCACGGCCATGGAAATGAAGCACGCCGCCAGGAAAAGACCCGCATAGAGCAAAGACCCGGGAAGTATGCTCAGCGTAGCGTTGACCGTTGCGTCAATTGCGCCGATATCCTTGGCCGTAGAAGCAAAAGCCCCAGCCAGGACAAAAATCCAGATCATCAGCAGGACATTCCTGTTGCCGGCCCCGGCCGAGAAAATGGCAATCTTATCATCCGTCTTCTGGACGCCACGCGTGATGAGCATGGCATAGGCCGATGCAGTAATGAACGCCGCCGCTACGGGAACTTTATAGAAATCTTTGGCCAGAACAGAACCGGCTACGTATACGGCCATAAACACCAGCAGCGGACTGAGCGCCAGCCAGCCGTTGAGCTTTTTGTTGGTGAAAGGTCCCGGTGCCCCCGGTTCTGTATGTATTGCCATTAAGCGCCGATATATTTAAGTATCAGCTCTACGGCCTGGTCCTCAGTGATGTTGTCCATGTTGATGACCAGATGATAGTTGCGGGCGTCATAGCGGCTGTTGCCCGTATAACGCTTGACATAGTTGTCACGTCCCTTGTCAATGCTGTCTATAAGGACCTCTGCCTGTTCAGGAGTAAGGTTTTGCTTGCGGGCTACCCTCTCTATACGATGCTCCTTTGAAGCCGTAAAGAACAAATCCAGCTTGTTGGGGAAATCCTTGAGCACAAAGAAACCGGAGCGGCCTGCAATAACGCAGGATTCCTCCTGGGCAATGGCCTTAAGGATCTCAGTCTCTGCCTTGAAAATATCGTCCGTGGTGACATCAGGGCGGAACTCCTCAATAAATTTTTCCTTTTTATCCAGCAGCATGGACATCTTGGGGACAGGAGCCACCATCTGGATGAAATCTGCAATCCATGTCTTTTTTTCACCCTTGAGTTTTTCAATGCCCGACGTAGTGAGCTTGAAGCGCTTCATGAGTTCATGGATGAGTTCTTTGTCACTGTAACGGACATTGAGGGCCTGGGCCAGCTTGTGTCCTACTGTGCGTCCTCCGGAGCCAATCTCACGGCTTATGGTAATGACGAATTTTTTGGAAGTGTCCATGCAAGTATAGTTTTTGTAACTTCCAAAGATACGCATTTTTGTTGGATTTGCGTATATTTGTGTGTATGAGACCTGAGATTAAACTTTTACCGGCTCTTGCAGGCCTGGTTCTAAGCCTTGCGCTTGGTGCGCAGGAGGCCGCCTGGCAGCAGAGCATCAATCAATACATTGAAAGCCAGATTGCAAACGGCCCCCTTAAAGGCGCCGTAGTTGGAATGTGCGCCATGGAGGACGGCCGCATCATAGCAGCATACAACGCCTCAACCCGGATGGTCCCCGCCTCCAACCTCAAACTGGTCACAACGGGAACCGCCCTGCACGCATTTGGCCCGGACTACCGCTTCAAAACCACCATTGCCTACAGCGGCAGCATCTCAGAAGACGGCACCCTTCACGGAGACGTCTGTATCATTGGAGGCGGAGATCCCACAATTGGAGCAAAGGACAGCACCGCATATAAGGCCGATGCCCTTTTCTGGAAATGGAAAAGCCTTTTGGCCGATGCCGGAATAAAACGCATAGAAGGAAACATAATTGGAGACGGCAGCGCCTATGAAGGCGGCCTTGAACACATAGGCTGGGAGCACGGAGACGTATGGACTTATTACGGGACCGGCACCAGCGCGCTGAGTTTTTACGAGAACACAATTGACCTTGAAGTAAGTGCAGGAGGCGCCACGGGAGAAAAGGTCAATATGGTTCAGTCCTACCCGGAAACGCCCTGGCTCCAGATTGAAAACCAGGCTGTAACAGGCCCGTCCGGAACGGGGAACAGCCTGCTTCTTAACACCAGTTATCTTAGCACAAAAGCAATACTTACAGGCACTTATGCCATAGACCGCAAGCCAAAAAAGGAGCAGGCGGCAAACAAGTTTGGGGCCCTTACCTGCGCTCACGAGTTTTACAAAAACCTCAAGGCCACCGGCTGGGAAGTCAGCGGAACTTATACGGATAAGCTGTGCGGGGATGTAACCGTAACAGGACAGACCCTGTCCCCCGCCCTTTCCAAAATTTGCCGCAGGACCAACTATGAAAGTGATAATTTTTATGCCGAGGCCCTCATGCGAGCCATGGGAGAAGCGGCCAGCGGAGTAGCCGTCTACGACAGTTGCCTTGTTGCGGTCAGGGAGGTTCTGGATGATATTGTGCCCGGCGCTGAAAGCGGGATTGTCCAAAAGGACGGCAGCGGACTGTCAAGGGCAAACAGCGTATCCCCTGAGTGGATGGTAACATACCTTGACGCAATGAAAGGCAACCAGGCATTTGTGGAATCCATCCCTCATCCCGGAGAAGGTACGCTTTATAACCTTAAGAACCTCCAGCCCCGGCAGCTGCGTATAAAGAGCGGCTCCATGGGAGGCGTCCTCTGCTATTCCGGCTATGTCCTGCAGGAAGACGGTACACCCTTAAGGAGTTTTTGCATCATGACCAATAATCTTGACTGCAAACTGTCTAAAGCGCGCCCGGTTTTGGAAAGTATCATGCTTCTTCTGTCCCGCCGCGACTGAAAACCGTCAAAAATGGCCCAAAATGACGGTTTTCACTTTATCCGTGAACTCAAAACTGACAAAAACGGCTTAAAATGCAAGTTTTCAGTTTTAGAATGACTATATTTGTGAGATTTATGAAAAGGCACATCATAATAGCGCTTTGTGCGGCTGCGGTCCTCACTTCCTGCAAGAGTTTTCAGGAAGCCACAGCGGAGCTTTTCCGCGGAGAGGTGGTGGCCCGCGCCGGAGAGCACAAACTGCACAGGAGCCAGCTGGAGCAGTTCATTCCGGCAGGCGTTTCTCCGGAAGACAGTGCTAAACTTGCCGCCAGGTATATCAATGCATGGGCAGAGGATCTGCTGATGGTGGACATGGCCCAGGCGCAACTGTCGGCACAGGAAAAAGATGTTTCCCAAGAGCTGGAGCAGTACAGGCGCACCCTCCTGAAATACCGCTATGAGCAGCTCTACATAAACCAGAGACTTGACACACTGGTAACGGATGCGGAAATTGACAGTTATTACGCAGACAACGCCTCGCGCTTCCGTCTGGAAAGGCCTGTCATCAAGGCCCGCCTCCTTATTATCCCGGCCGATTCCCGCCAGCTCAAGAAAATCCGCAAGCTCATGTCCTCCCAGGAAGACACAGATGTAACGGAGGCGGAGCAACTTGCATACACCGCCGCCATCAAGTACGCAGATATGAGCGACACCTGGATGGATGCCATCACCCTGGGTCAGGAACTGGGAGTGGATTATAAAAACCTGCTTGGCTCCATCAAAAACAATTTTGCAGAGATTAAGGACGACAGTGGAAACCTCCACATAGCCTACATAGTGGACATGGTGGCAGAGGGCAAGACCGCACCCATAGAATACTGCCGGGAGCGCATCAGGGACCTTGTGCTGAGTGCCCGCCGTCATGAGCTGCAACTGACCCTGGAGCAGAACCTCCTGGAAGACGCCCGTCAAAGTAATAAATTTGTAATTTATTGACTATGAAACATATACTTCTTAGTTCCGTCTGTATTCTCCTTAGCATCGGCATGAGCGCCCAAAAGTATAAAGGCGTCATTGACAAAACCGTTGCAACGGTTGGCGGAGAAGTCATACTCCTTTCAGACATTGAAGCCGAGGTGCAGCAGATGCGCGCCGGCGGGTCCTCAAGCGACAAGGACATGCGCTGTGAGCTTCTGGAAAAGATGATGGAATCCAAACTGTTCCTCATGCAGTCCCGCATAGACTCTCTCACCATCAACACAGATATGGTGGAAGGTAACCTTACACAGAGGATAGACTGGTTCCGCACCCAGCTTGGAGGTGATGAGGAAGTGGAGAAATACTTTGGCAAACCGCTCTACAAACTCCGCCAGGAATGGCGCAAGACCCTTGAGGAGCAAAGCCTTACGGAGCAGGAGCGTTACCAGGTGGCAGACCGCATTCCTGAGGTTACCCCTTACGATGTTCAGCAGTTCATGGAGGCAACGGCCCCGGAAGACCTTCCGGTAGTGCCTGTCAAATACCAGCTCAGCCAGATTTGCATATACCCGGACAGGGAAGCGGCAGCCGTGAGCGTGAAGGAGAAACTCCTTAGCCTGCGTGAAAGGATTATCGGCGGAGAAAAGTTCTCTACCCTGGCCCGCATCTACTCAGAGGACCCCGGCAGCGCCCGCCGCGGAGGAGAACTGGGAATGGCCTCAAAATCAATCTTCTGGCCCGCTTTCTCAGATGCCGCTATGGCTCTGAGGCCGGGCACCGTGTCCCAGATTGTGGAGACCCCGGACGGATTCCATATCATTGAGGTTCTGGAGAAAAAGGGAGACATGTTCAACGCACGCCATATCCTCCTGAAGCCGCAGTATACATCGGCCGACAGGGAGAAGGCCTTCCAGAGACTGGACAGCATAAAGACGGAGATTGTTAACGACAACATCAAGTTTGAACTTGCCGCACGTTTCTTCTCAGAGGATCCGGCCACCCGTACAAACGGCGGACAGATGGCAGACCCCTCCAACGGAAGCGCCTACTTTGAGATTGACCAGCTTAAGCCGGCCGACTATGCCGCAATCAAGGACCTCAAGCCCGGGGAGATATCGGATCCGGTTGAATCCCAGGACAATGAAGGCTACATGCAGGGCAGAAGCGGAAACTTGGTTTACAAGATTATCCGCGTGGACAAGATTATTCCCGCACACACCGCCTCATTTGAGAACGACTACACCCAAATCCTGGAAGGAGTTCAGCAGAAAAAGCAGATGGAAGCGGTAGATGCCTTCCTTGAAGAAAAGATTAAGAGTACCTACATTGTCATAGACCCTCTGTTCAAAGAGTGCGAGTTCTCTCGTGAAAGCTGGAACGCCCGCAAATAGTGCTTAGGAAGCTTTATAAGGTATTGACCGTGACGCTGTCCATCGTGGTGGCGTCATTGTCTGTCTTTGCACAGGACAAAGTACTGCTAATCAAGGCTAAAAGCGCACAGCTGCTGGAGATAGACGGAGATAGCTATCGCAAGGTGACAGGCCCGGCCAAGTTCCTCCACAACGACACCTACCTTCTTTGCGACACCGCATACTGGAACATTAACACCAATATCATTGACGCAATGGGGAACGTGCGCATCATACAGGAGCGCACAACCCTGTCCAGCAACACTTTGCAGTACGTTGTAGATGAAGACCTGGCCCGTTTCCGCGGAGAGCTGGTCCAGTTGGTGGACGAGGAAAACAACACCCTCCGCACAAAATATCTGGACTATAACACAAAGGACTCAGTAGCGGTTTTCCAGGACGGAGGCGCAATGCGTGACAAGGACGGACAGGTAATAGAAAGCCTCTACGGCACATACGACTCCAAGGCCCATCTCTTTGTTTTCAACGACCAGGTGAACATGTACATGGACACTACCTTCATCAAGACCTCCCGCCTTGAATACCGCAGTGACCTGTCAAAGGCATGGTTCGGCTTTGGGACAGACATGTGGCAGGATGATCAGATGCTGTCGGCCGATGATGGCTGGTACGACCGTGAAAATGAACTCTTCATGTTCCGGAAGAAGGTGCATACGCTCAATCCCACCAAGGAGACATGGTCTGACTCGGCCTATTACTACAGGGCCCTCAACGACGTGGAACTGCTTGGCAAGGTGGAGGTTATGGACACCGTGCAGAATATGTACTGCCTTGCCGGGTATCTTCAGTGGACAGACTCCCTCCAGCGGGCAGTCCTCACCCGTGACCCTGCAATAATGTCCATCATTGAGGAAGAGGGCCAGCTGCCGGATTCACTTTATCTTGGGGCCGATACCCTGATTTACCACGCTATCAAGCGCTGCGACATTCCTGAGCAGTGGGTGAAGGATTCCCAAAAGAGGCTTAAAGACATTGGCGGAGACCCTATCATGGAGTATCGCCGAAAGGCTGCCGAAGCCGCAAAGCAGGCCGCCGAAGAAGCGGCCAAGTCAGACCCCAACCGTGCACCGCAGATGCAGAAAAAAGGCAAGGGCCCCGGGCAGCCAAAACCGGATGCCCCAAGACCGGACGTTCCCAAGCCGGAGGCACCCGGGCCGGATTCACTACGGACGGGGCTCCCGGCGCCGCCGGACTCTGTCGGCCATGGAATACCGGATTCTCTTGGCATCCCCCCTGCGGACAGCACCATGATGACTCCGCCGGCAGACACCGTTCCTCCCAAAGACACCACCAAGGTGGCCTTTGTCTGGGGCAACAAGAAGGTCAGGATGTTCCGCCGGAACATGCAGATGTACGGAGACTCCCTGGCTTATTCAGACATAGATTCCCTGGCACGTCTGTACAGAGACCCCATTGTCTTCAGCGACGGTAACAGACAATACGCCGCAGACTCTATCTACATGGTTATCAGGCAAAAACGCGTAGAGAAGGCCCACCTTCTCTCCAATGCCTTCATAACAATACAGGAGGATCCGGTTAGTTTTGACCAAATAAGCGGAACGGAGGTGGTGGCGCACTTTGATTCTACGTCGGCCCTGGCCCGCTTTGACGCCCTGGGCGGCGCTTCCACAATCTTTTTCCTGGAGGAAGAAGGAGCGCTTGCAACTGTAAACAAAGTGGAATGCAAGATGCTCTACGCTACGTTTACGGACGGGGAAATGGACCATATCTACTACTACGACAGCCCTAAGAATGACGGATATCCCACCGTACAGCTGCCCAATGAGGAACGTCAGCTCAAGGGATACCGCTGGGAGCCTGAAAAGAGGCCCAAATCTCCGGAAGACGTCACGCTTCTGAAGCCACGCAGCAGTCAGCGCACCTCATACCTGGCGCGTCCTCATACTACTTTTGAGCAGACAGAAATATACTTCCCCGGCTATATCAACAAGATTTACAGGGATATAGCCATCAGGGATTCACTTGAGGTGGTAAGAAGGACAGCCGCCGGTGCTGTAGTTGATTCCACTATAGTGGAAGCCGTGGATTCGCTTGGAACACCTGCAGACACACTGCTGTCTGCCACACCCGTTGCCGATACTACGGCTACTGCTGCGCCCGCAGCCGTTGCCGCCGCTTCTGACAATCCGGAGACAGAAGAGACCAAGCCGCAGCCATCGGCAAAAGAGCTCAAGGCCGCAGAAAAGGCACGCAAGAAGGCAGAGAAGCAAAAAGCCCTTGAGGCCAAATGGGCAGAGGAAGACCGCAAGTGGGAAGAGAAACAAAACGCCAAGGCCGCCCGGAAGATTGAGAAGGAACGCGCCAAAAAGCGCAAGATGCTCCTTAGACTTGAGCGCAAATCCCTCAAAGAGCAGAAAATCTTTGAGAAATACCTGGCACGCGAAAGAGAAAAAGCACTAAAAAAGAATAAAACCAAATAGCTTATGAAAAAGACTGTTCTTGTATCCGGAGGCGCCGGATTTATCGGCAGCCATGTTACCGTGGAGCTCATTGAGGCCGGCTATGATGTAGTTGTGGCCGACAATTTCTCAAACTGTGACCGCACATGCTTTGAGGGTGTGAAAAAGATTACCGGCAGGGAGGACCTTCCCCTGGAGGTGATGGATTTCTGCAACCTTGACGCCGTAAAGGCTCTCTTTGCCAAGTACCACATTGACGCCGTTATCCATTTTGCCGCGTTCAAGGCCGTGGGTGAGTCCGTGGCCCAGCCGCTCAAGTACTATAAGAACAATCTGGAGAGCTTCCTGAACGTGCTGGAGGTGGCTCAGGCAACCGGCGGATGCAACGTACTGTTTTCTTCATCGGCCACCGTGTACGGAGAGCCGGAGAAGGTGCCAGTGACGGAGCTTACCCCCCGCCAGCCCGCCATGTCCCCCTACGGCAACACCAAGACCATGTGCGAGGACATCCTCCAGGACACCGTGAAGGCTTCCGGCGGTCTTATCAAGGGTATCCTGCTGCGCTATTTCAATCCTATCGGCGCACATCCTTCTGCACTCATCGGAGAGCTTCCCCGCGGAGTGCCCAACAACCTGGTGCCTTTCATCACCCAGACGGCCGTTGGAAAGAGGGAGATCCTGAGCATCTTCGGCAACGACTACCCCACTCCGGACGGCACCTGCCAGCGTGACTATATTGACATTGTAGACCTTGCACGCGCACACGTGTTTGCAGTCACCCGCATGATCGAGGGCAAGATGAAGAAGGACTGCGAGGTGTTCAACGTGGGCACCGGCCGCCCCCTGAGCGTGCTTGAACTGGTGAACGCTTTTGAAAAAGTGAACGGCGTAAAGGTTCCGCACAAGTTTGCTCCTCGTCGTCCCGGAGACGTTACTGCCATTTGGGCAGACCCCACCCTGGCCAACACTGAAATGGGCTGGAAAGCCACCCGTCCCATAGAGGAGACCCTCAAGGCCGCCTGGGCATGGGAATGCCATCTGGCAGGAAAATAAGCCACTTACCCTATGGATATAAGATTTGGTAACGGTTTTGACGTGCACGCTATAGCTCCCGGGCTGCCGATGTGGCTTGGGGGCGTGCAAATTCCGTCAGAGACTGGCTTTGTGGCGCATTCTGACGGGGATGTTGCTATCCATGCGCTGTGTGACGCCTTGCTGGGCTGCCTGGCGCTTGGGGATATCGGCCACCTGTTTCCGGACACGTCAGACGAGTGGAAGGGCGTAGACAGCAAACTCTTGCTGGGAAAAGTGGTGGACCTGGTCCACGGCAAGGGTTATGTGGTTGGCAATGTTGACATTACAATAGCGCTGCAAAAACCCAAACTGGCGCCGTTCATCGGCCTTATGAGGGAAACCCTTGCCCCTATCCTTGGCGTTACGCCGGACCGCGTTTCCGTCAAGGCCACCACTACGGAGCATTTGGGCTTTGTAGGCCGATGCGAGGGCTGCGAAGTATGGGCAACCGCCGTTATCTATAAGGGGTAAACCGCCAAAAATGTAAGTTTTCACTCGCTTTATTTGGTTTTTAATATAATAAGGTCTAATTTTGCGGCTTCAAACCTGCGAAGGTGTAAAAGTTAACTTTTAATTATTTGTTATTATGAAGAAAGTATTTATGTCTGCTGCTATCGTAGCCATCATGGCTGCTGCAGTTGCTTGCGGAAACAATTGTTCCAAGAAAGCAGAGGCTCCCGCAGAGGAAGCTACCGAGTGCGTAGAAGAAAAGAGCGACATCCAGGCTGCCGCAGAGGAAGCTGTTGACGCTGTTAAGGAAGCTGCATCAGAGAAGGTTGTTGATGGTATCAACGCCGCTGCTGACGCTGCAGTTGAGGCTATCAGCAAGTAAGTCTTAACTCCGCAAAAAAACAATCCCGGGGCTCTTAAGCGCCGGGATTTTTTGTATATTTGCCCTTGTATGGCTACGACAAAGACAAAAAGCGTTTGGTTCTGTTCCCACTGCGGGAACGAGTACTCCAAGTGGATGGGAAAATGCCCTGCCTGCGGGGAGTGGAATACTATGGTGGAAAAGGAGGTGGTAACCGGTAAAAAGGCTGTGGTCAGCATTCCGGGAGGCAGCGTAAAGCCTATGCCCCTTAAGGATGTTTCCACAACACTGGAAGACCGTGTATCCCTTGGGAGCGCAGAGGTGGACCGCCTTCTTGGCGGAGGCATAGTGAAAGGGTCTCTGGTACTCATGGGCGGAGAACCCGGCATCGGCAAAAGTACGCTTTCCCTGCAGCTGCCGCTTGGCCGGCCGGACCTCAAAACCCTTTACGTCACCGGAGAGGAGTCTGTAAAGCAGGTCAAGATGAGGGCGGACCGCCTGGGAGGAGACGCATCCAACTGTCTCATTTACAGCCAGACAGACATGACGGAGATTCTTAAGGAGGCGCAGGAAACCGCTCCGGACCTTATGATTGTAGATTCTGTCCAGACCATGTACTGCCAGAGTGTGGATTCCACCGCCGGCTCCGTTAGCCAGATTAAGGAAGTAGCCGCACAACTGTTACGCTTTGCAAAGGGCTCCGGCATTCCGGTAATCTTGATAGGCCATATAACCAAGGAAGGCACCATCGCCGGTCCAAAGATTCTGGAACACATAGTGGATGTTGTACTTCAGTTTGAGGGAGAGAACCGCGGTGCGTACAGGGTGCTGCGCAGCATAAAGAACCGTTTTGGAAGCACCTCTGAGCTTGCAGTCTTTGAGATGACCGGCAGCGGCCTCCGTGAAGTTGCCAACCCCTCAGAGATGCTCATCCCCATGCATGAGGACGGGCTAAGCGGCACGGCCATATCGGCCATGCTGGACGGCAACAGGCCTTTCCTCTTTGAGGTGCAGGCCCTTGTTTCCAGCGCCGTATACGGGACGGCCCAGCGCAGCGCCACAGGCTTTGACGTGAGGCGCCTCAACATGCTTCTTGCCGTGCTGGAGAGGCGCGCCGGCTTCAAACTTGGGCAAAAGGATGTGTTCCTGAACATGGCCGGCGGCCTGCGCATAACGGATCCGGCCTGTGACCTTGCGGTAATTGTAGCCGTCCTTTCTTCCAATTTTGATTACCCCATAAAGGCCGATGTGTGCTTTGCCGGAGAGGTGGGCCTTAGCGGAGAGATTCGTCCCGTATCCCAGGCCGCCCGCCGCGCCGTGGAAGCCGCCCGCGTGGGCTTCAAGCGCATCTTTGTAAGCTCCTACACTCACTTTGACGTGAAGCCAGAAGGCATAGAAGTAGTAAAAGTGGCCGATATTCCTGCGCTGGTGAAAGCGTTATTCAAATAAGAAAACCGGTCCTGTGGTGGAGCCGTAAATGTTAAGGTCATTGTACTTATTGCAGGAGCCGTAACTCTGCCAGAGGGCAGGTTGAGGCGGATTCTGTAAACATCCTCACTCACGGCAAAGGCTCTGCCGTCCGCATCCGGAGAGATGGGCGCGACGTTTTACTTGCATACATTGAATATCAGAGTGTGATAGAATTTAGCAAATCAAGCTTTCCCTTGTCTATCAGATCCAGAATCAGTTCTCCGAAAAGGGTATTCTGCCAGGCGAACCAGGGACGGGTGAAGACTGTAGGATTGTCTACGTGGAATGATTCGTGAATGAAGCCCGTACCGGCATCGGTGAGCATCAGCATCTCGATGCAGGATTTTATCTCCGCATCGTTGTTTGCTGTGAGGGCTTTCATGATGAGGCTCATAGGCCATGCCATATCGTAACCGATGTGGGGGCCACCGATTCCTTCGGCCATTTTCCCCTTGAAAAAATAGGGGTTACTGTTGCTCCAGACAAAGGCGCGGGTATTCAGATAGACGGGATCGTCCGCAGGGACATCGCAGAGATAGGGAAGGCTTAGGAGGCTGGGGGCGTTGGCATCGTCCATCAACAGTGCGTTGCCGAAGCCGTCTACCTCAAAAGCGTAGATTTTTCCGAAAAGGGGATGCTCTGCTACCGCATGTTCCTTCAGGGCGGCGGAAACCTCATTTGCCAAATTCTTGCATTCCTGGGCAAGCGCATCCTCCTTATTGACCTCCTGAAGGATTTCGGCCGCCTTGCCAAGTGCGCTCACGGCGAAGAAGTTGGAAGGAATGAGGAATTCAAAAGTGGTTGCATCGTCGGAAGGACGGAAGGAAGAGGCAATCAGGCCGCAGGGCTTGACGGGAGCGCCCATGCCGTTGCAGCACTTGGTGTCCAGCTGACGCTCTGTGCGGCGCTGGAAGTAATAGGGGCCGTGCCCGTTGAAACGCTGCTGCTCGCGGAAGGTTTTCAGCGTCAGCTGTATCGCCTCTATCCAATGAGGGCCGAAAACGGACGTGTCTCCTGTCTGTTTCCAATAGGCGTAGGCCAGGCGGATGGGATAACAGTGGGAGTCGATTTCCCACTTACGTTCGTGCACCTCGGGACGCATCTGAGTGTTGTCGGACATCCATTCTCCTCCCGTGGGCCCGTCGTTGAAGGCGTTGGCATAGGGGTCCAGGGCGATGAGTTTGAACTGCTGGTTGATGACGCCGGCAATGAGCTTGCGAAGGGCTTCGTCCTGCGCGCAAAGACGGACATAAGGCCAGACCTGTGCGCCTGAATCTCGTAGCCACATCGCGTGGATATCGCCCGTATATACGAAAGTTTCAGGATTGCCGTCCTCATCCTCTCGGTAATGGACGGTGGTATCCAGGGTGTTGGGGAAGCAGTTGCTGAACATCCAGGAAAGGGTTGGATTGATCAGGCTAGACTGCACGGAAAGAATGGTCTGCTCCACTGCCGGGCTGGTAAAGAGCCTTTCGGCCGGACGCTGGCTCACAAGATGTGGAGTTGGATGAGCTTCTATCAACGCCTGAGGTATCTCCACAGCTTGATGGCCGGTATGTCGTGAACAGGAATCAAAGCTAAGAATGGCGGCGCCAAGCAAGGCCGCACAAAGAATGGTCTTTTTCATTAATCAGTCAAAATTGTTTGTATGGCGGGTTTTATTATTGACTCCATTACGGTATAGCCGGCCTGTATGGGATGGACACCGTCATTGGAGTACTGTGCGGGCAGTCCTTTGGCGTCATCGGCCAGCGGCGTCCAGTAATCTACATAGACATATCCCTTTTCGGCCGCCATCTGTTTGAGCATTCCGTTCAGCTCTACGATGATATCGGCCGGGTGCACGTTGGGATTCCAGCTATAGACATTGGCAGGCAACAGTGAGCATATAATCACAGGGATGTTGGCCTGATCGGCCAACTGGGCCATTGCCTTGATGTTTCCCAGGATGTATTCATTGCTGCGCGACACGCCGCCGTTGTCGTTGCCGGCGATATCGTTAGTCCCCGCCAGGATGGCTACACACCCCGGATGGGCATCTACGACGTCGCTTGTGAAACGTGCGAGCATCTGGGCTGTGGTCTGGCCAGAAATTCCTTTGGAGACATATCCGTTGTCCGTAAAGAATGCGGGATGGCCGTTGCCGGATTCATCCCAGAAATCTGATATGGAGTCTCCCATGAAAATGGCCTTCGGGCTCTGATTGGACGGAGTAGAATCAAAGGTAATTGAATAGGTATAAGTCTCCCCGGTGAGCGAGAGGCTTACGTGGGCGGTCTTGCCGTCCCCTTCCCGGTCGTTGCGGGTTTTCCAGGCATAGAACCAGTGAGCGCCGGCGCCGTCCGATTCTTGGAAATCTCGGTAACGGCATACGGTATGGAAGCCATCCTGGTCGATTTCTCCTTCGTTGCAGTTCTGTTTGTGGTGAGCGGCCCGGTCGCAGCTGCCGTCGCTGTAATCAATACGGAAATAGTGTCGGGAATCGTAGCGAGTGGTCCCCCCGTCGTTCCAACTTATACTGAACGGGCTGTGAGTGACGGTCCACACGCCGTTTCCGGCATAACTCATTCCCTTCTGGGTTAGATCCATTCCCCAGGGATGAGTCCAGAACCATATGTTCGTCACCCGTTTGGCGGTCCAGGTGAGTGTCTGGAAGTTGACGGAAAGATAGACCAGTCCAGTAACTGGCGAATCCTGGTCGGTCACGCCTGCGCCCAGAACTTCTACAGTGCCGTCTTCCTTGAGGGCAAACTTGCGTTCAAAATTGTCTTTCAATGTGAGTTTGCCTGCGCCCAGATTGACATAGCTGGCAAAAGACCAGACGGAACGTTTTTCAATGACCGTCCCGGGATCGTCGCTTACCGGCAGTTCGTGTTCCAGGCTGCGGCTACCGCCCTCAACAGCACTGCCCGTCATACTGAGGGTAGTGGGCGGATCATCGATTTCCCAGGGAAGGGTGAGTTTGAGGCTGCGGGGCGTTCCTTCCTGTACGCCGGTAATGGATTCCGTCCCCTTGAAGGTGGCGATGGTCCATTTGACCGTCACGGTCTCCCCTTGGTTGCAGCCGGCCATCCGGGCGACGCTTTTAAGCATTGCGGGGGTGACAGTCGCCTTGGGCATGATGCCGCTGTTATCGCTCAGGAGCGCATACACAGGACGGGAGAAGTCCCCGTTTTCCTTGTCAAAGACCAGTTGGTAGCGGACGTTTCCGCCCATAGAATACTCCCACTCAAATATCACGTTCTGGTCGGTCGTAAGATTGGGCTGGTAGGCGTTTCGGGGCAAGAGCACCTGACCCGGGGCGACCAGGGCAGAGGTATCGGCGAGATTCTTGTGGCAAGCCCCCAGGATGACCAGGGAACATAAAAGGCAAAACATAGCTCTTAGTTTCATAGAACGTTAGAATTTTTCGTTGATTGCAAGGCACATCGTCTCCATCGCCTGGGCTGCGCTGGCATATGCGCCCAGTTCCCCGCCCATCGCCGGAATACGGGGCTTGTAAGTCCTGGTGTCGAAATAGGAATGCTCCCAGTCTTTCTTGTCGATTCCCCGGGTCCAGTAGTACCAGCTGTGACGCAGGACATAGACGTAGAGTTCGCGTCGGATTTTTGCATCGACTGAATCGATGTCCTTGTCGGTAATCATACGGGCAGCCCAGTGGTAAAACACGGCATGGAAGATGGCGTTATTGGAATCGGTTCCTTCGTTGCGCATCAGATTTTCGCCGTTGTACTCCTCGTTCATGGCGGAAGTGTTCATCTGGCCGCGGGCCGCTTCAATGCCCTTGATCAGGTAGCCCTTCTCTCCGGTAAGATGCCATACCAGACGGCAGGCCTCCATGAAGGTTCCCTGAGTGTAGCTTAACGGGGTCGTGCCGATGGTACCCACGGCCGACATGGTGCTAAGGTTGTAATCAAGGCAACGGTAAGACTCGTCCAGATACTGCTCATACTCAGCTTCGTCGCCCTTCTGCCTTGCATAGCTGGCCAGGGTGGCGGCAATGATGGCAGCAGGTCCGTTGGTACATTCGTTCAACAGCGGGTTATCCCATTTCCAGGGAAGATAGCCGTTGTCCTGAGGGAAAACATAGAACCGAGTGCGTACGCATTCGTCCCAGGTTGTCTTGGCTGCCGAAAAATACTTTTCTTCCCCCGTCGCCTCATAAATCTGCAGCAGGGAAATGATGATCCAGCAGGTGTCGTCGGTAAAGTTGTTTCCAAAGCCCGTTCTGCCGCGATAGTCTGTATTTCCCTCGTAGTTGTTTCCCCGTTTGTCGTACCAAAGGGACATATAATTGCGAAGGGCTGCGGCCTGATCAGGATTGCTGTCCTTGATGCGGTTGTGCCAGTCCACCATCACGGCCATCGCGTGGGCTTGCTGCCAATAGCAGTTGCCGTTCCCGCCGCGTTCGTTGTATTGGCTGTAAGAGAAGACGTGTTCGGCTCCGTTTCGCATAGTATTGCAATAGAAGCGTTCCACGAAGGCGGCCGAAACTGAGTCGGCTGCCTGCGTCCAGTCTATGCCGGAATTGAGATAGGCGGCACGGGTCTGCTCGGCTGCCTTTCGGCCTGAACCGGCATCCGGGTTGGTAATCGCCAGATAGTCCTCTTCGCAGGCGGTCAGGCCCAGGAGGAACAATACAATCAAAACAGGATATCTTTTCATGGCGTCTTGTCTATTTGAAGTTGTATTCGTGCCACCAGCTGCCTGCGGCATTGTCGGCATTAAGATAGAGGAACACGTCCAGCGTGCGCCCGCAATCGGCCTGAAGGTAAGTCCAAGTCTTATCCCAATCCTTGCTGCCTACGCCTTCCAGGGTGTAGAAATTGACTCGCAGATAATCCTCGGTATAGTCTACGCCCAGCGTTAACGTGGTACCAAGGAAAATCATCGTGTTGTCGGAGAGTGTCATGTCGAAACGGTGACGGGAGTCATACACCTCGTTGTCGGAAATGGCATTGGGATAGTTCTCCAACTTCCATACGCCTTTGCCGGCATAGGTCATCGTACGGCGGTCTGTCGTCATTGTCCCTGTCCAGGATGCAGCGTAGTATTCTACCTTGGAAACAGTCTGTTCCGTCCAGGTCATGCCGTCGAAGTCCAGCTGAAGCCAACGTACGGAAGCGGAAGCGCCCAGCGAAGTTGTTACGGCAGTTGTGGAAGTGGTCATCGTTCCATTGGCATTGAGGATATAGTACCGGTCCAGATTGTCAACTATGGTAAAATCACCGCCGCTGACAATGCCAAACATTTCAAAGACACCCTCCTGAGGGCCGCTGCCGTCGATACCCTGGGAAGGAACCATTTTCACTTCGCCTTCCAGGGCAGCGCCGCTCATAGTGACGGCCGTTGGAAGCGGATCCATTGAATTGACCGTACGCACGTTCAGCCTGCGGGGCGCTGGATAAATCACTCCACCAAGTCCTTTGGAGGCATGGACCGACCATTGCAGGGAACCGTCCTCCCATATTCCCACACCGGCGGCACGGGCAATACGGCTAAGCGTCTTGGCGGGAATGGAGACATAGTTGCGTGAGCCGATAATCTGGCTGGCTACTCGGCCGACCGGAGCGGAAAAATCACCGCCAACCCGGTCAAATACTACCTCGTAGGAAATATAGCCGTTGTCTTCGGCCATAGCGGGCGCCCATTCAAAGGTAACAGCCTTACCGCTGTTCAGATCCACGTAAGTGTCATTCTCTGGCAGATACAGTCCGGCGCCGGCTTTGACGTTGTAGTTGATTTCCCTACCTGTTGGCATACAGGAAACCGACAGGAGCAGGGAAAGAAAATAAACAGATATTCGTTTCATAGGGCTTACCATCCGGGGTTCTGGGTGAGATTATTATTCTGGTCCCTTTCGGACTGGGGAATGGGGAACCAGTATTTGATGGCGTAGGAATTGGCGCAGACGATATTGGTACCGTCATCCATAAAGGGAGCTCCGGTGGCCGTTGAGACAAGGTAGTAGTCCCCCGTTTCCGCAAGGGAGGGAGTCTCCATCAGTGCCCACCGGCGCAGATCAAAGGGACGTCGGCCTTCAAGGGCCAGTTCACAGCGGCGTTCCAGCCGTATAGCTTCACGGACACCCGAGGCGGGAAGCGCGCAATAATCGGCATCGAAGCCGGCCCGCTGACGCAGGGGTTTAACGGTTGCATTCCACTGGTCCTCCGTCAAGAATCCGTTCTGTTCATAGAGCGACTCCGCATACATAAGCAGCACGTCCGCGTACCGGATTTCCATCAGGGACTTGTAGGAATTCCTGCCCGGCCCCGTCGTAAGAGGATCGAAATTCTTAAGGGTGTAGTAACCTGTAGCCGTCCGGTCCTGTGAGCCGTTGTAGTCGTCCATCAGGGCGGGGTCACTCTGGCGTTCCACCTCCGCTTGTTTAGGGTCTGTCCAGCAGGTATAGCGTCCTTTGCCCACCCCCTGAGTACCAATTACCTTTGCATTGATGGCATCAGGAATTTCCACAGAGCAACCATTGTAGGCTATGGTGGTATAGAAACGCTTGTCGCGGCCCGTATAATCCGTGTCACCGGCAACAGAACCGTTAGTCTTGCGGAACGAATTCACCAGTTCCTGTGTAGGAGAGAATTCCATCACACCGTTTGCTCCGATGGACTGGGGAAGCATACGGGCCATGGACCAGCCGCGAACGATTTTCTCCACGCCTACCTCGTAGGCGAATTCTACCGTCATAATGGATTCGGGACCATAGTGGCCCGTCTTGAAAAGTTCATCATAATCAGCAGCAAGTGCATATGTGCCATAGTCCTTACTGCCGATAAGGCGTTCACATTCCCGGATGCAACCGGCCCAGTCGTTGTTAAGCAGGTAGGTGCGGGCTTTGAGGGCCACGGCAGTACCACAGGTATATCGGCCGCGTTCCGCTGCGGGAAGTGCCGTATTTTTAGGCAGACGGTCTGCGGCGAATTCCAGTTCGTCCAGAATGAAACTGCGGATTTCCGCCGCACTTTTTCTCGTAGCCACCAAAGTCTGGGCATTCGTCGGATTGGAAGTGAAGAAGGGCACGTCGCCAAACCAGGTAATCAGGCGCAGGTAGGTAAAAGCCCGCATCAGACGCCACTCGGCCTCGTAACGCTCCTTTTTCTGGTTGGACACCTTCATCCGGTCCAAGTTGTCCAGCGCGGTATGAATCGTGCGGAGTTCCTGGTAGCATCCGTTCCATTCGCTGGAGAAACGGCTGTTCTGGGCAGAGGCCTGTCCGGTAGCCACTTCCAGGTTGTCTTTGGAATGGCGGCTGCCGTATACGTCGTCGCTCAGATGATTGTTGACCCAGTATAGGTCGGCGCTCCAGCACTGATTATAAGCCAGGTAGAGGGCGGCATCCACGTTGTCTTCGTAATTCCAGTAGGTCTCGTCCGTATATGAATTGGTTGGATATTGTTCCAGACCCACGCAGGAAGCGAAGGCAGGAAGAAGGGCGAGAAAGAAAACTATTTTTTTCATACTGTCTCCTCCTTTTTAAAATACGACGTTCAGCCCGCCGCCGAAATAGCGGAGGGTGGGATAGTTGCGGCCGGAGTTAGCGCCGCCACGGCTCATGTTGCTGCCAAATTCGGTAGTTTCCGGGTCTACAAATCCGTATTTGGTAAATGTCAGCGGGTTCTGGCAGTCGAAGAAGATGCGCAGGCTCTGGCAATAGAACTTACGGGTCCATTCCTTAGGGAAGGTGTAGCCCACCTGAATGTTCTTTAAGCGCATATACGCACCATCCAGCATATAGATATCCGAACCGGGCTGCTTCCAGTTGTTGGTGGTACTCACGGAACCGTAGGCGCTAAGGCGCGGCCAGCGGGCATTGACGTTGTCGGGAGCCCAATAATCAAGCTGGTGGGTGTACATCGTGGTACCATAATCCTCGTGGAAAGGCTCTATCAGCTCTCCGCGGATGCAGTTCATCCGTTTGAGTACGCCCTGCAGCATGAAACTGAAATCGATTCCCTTCCATTTGAAGGTATAGTTGAAGCCGAAGGTATAACGCGGAAAGCCGTAGCCCAGATAGGTTCGGTCCTTTTCGTCAATCACTCCGTCTTCGTTGATATCAACGTATTTGACGTCTCCGGGAGCCAGTCGCGTAGCGTCTACGTTGGTCGGGACGGCGCTATGGAGGATTTCCTCATAGGAGGAAAAATAGCCTGCCGTTTTGTAACCATAGTAGGAATTCAGTGGAAGGCCCTCCATGATGATGACCGTTACGCCGTCGTTGGCATTGATGGCCGGAGTGCCGTATTTAACAACTTTGTTCCGGGAATCGGCCAAATTGAAGGAAAACCTGTGATTAAAGTCGGTATCGTGGACAAGATTGTAGTCCAGCGTCAGTTCCCAGCCGGTGTTGTCCATCACGCCGCGGTTCTCCTTGGCGATGGAAGCGCCGTACATGCCCGTCACGATGGAAGGCAGGAGTATGTCGCTGGTCCTTTTGTAGAACCAATCAAAACTGATATTCAAGCTGCTTTTGAAGAATGAGGCATCCAAACCGACGTTGACCGTGCGGGCCTTCTCCCAGGTCAGGAGCTCATTACCCATCGTGAACATCAATCCTGAGACAGGCTTGCCGTTGAATCCGTACGCATTGGACCAGACGCCGTAGGTAGTCATAAAGTCATACAGGCCCACATCCTGCTGGTTACCGTTGAGGCCGTAGGAGGCACGCAGTTTCAAATCTCCGCAGGCGGCCTTGTATCCCTTCATGAAAGACTCGTCCGAAGCCCGCCAGCCCAGTGAAACAGCCGGGAAGAAGCCGGCGTTGCGGATCTTGAGGAACTTGGAGGACATATCGTAACGGGCGGTCAGTTCGATGTAGTATTTCTCGTCAAAAGAGTAACTCACGCGGCCGAAGAAAGACCGAAGGGCGCTCTTGCTGTTGTCTTCGGAAGAAAGGTGAGAACTCTCTTCAATGATAGTGGCCGAAGAGGGCTGATTCAAATCATTCAGGTAACTCTTTGCAATTCCGGTGGAATAATACTTGTTGGATTCCTGAGACCAGCCAAGGAGAGCGGACACCTCATGGCGCCTGGCAAAGGTCCGGTTGAAATCCAGCAGGACTTGGGAGTTGAAGTACGTGCTGCGGCCCGTCCAGTCGTCAGCCGGAGTTGTAACATTGCCGCTTAGTACAGCTTTGGAAGGATCGGACCAGTAAGAACCGTTGTCCGTCCCCACCAGATAGGTGTTCTTGTCCGTGAAACGATGTTCGTTGCGCGATTCGCCGCTTAGGACGGCGCGAAGCTTGAGGCCCTGGATAATCTCGAAATCTACATTGAGGGTACCAGTCAAATACTCGTTGTCATATTGGTTTGAGCCGCCAGCCATCAGATCGGCGAGGACGGCGCCTGGGCTTCCGTACTTGTAGTTGTTCGCATAGAAAATGCCGTTCTCGTCCATCGTCCTGTAAAACCAGTAGGTGGGGAAACGGGCAGCATCGGCAAAGAACAACCCGCCGATAAGCGGAGATTTAGTATCTTGACGAGTATAACCGACGTTTGCTCCCACTTTCAGGCGTCCCCATTCTGTTGTAACCGCCGTGCGGAAATTGTAGCGGTTGTTGCCGTATTTGGGGCCAATATAGTTGGAATTCTGATTAAAGAAAGAGCCTGAAATCAGATAGGTCGTATGCGCTGTACCGCCCGTGATGCTGAGGTTGTAGTTCTGCTGCAGGGCGTTTTTCATCGCCTGACGGACAAAGGGCACGCTTTCCCCGTTAATTTGAAAGTCCTCTATTTCCTGCGTAGTGAATACGGGATCCATACCCACATTGGAGAGCGCCTCGTTGCGGAGGATGGCGTTCATATACGATGGTACGGGCTGGAAGAGTATATGCGGATTCTGCACGCCTGCCTGGGCGCTGAAACGCACCTCGGGCGCTTTCTCACGTTTGCCGGTCTTTGTGGTAATCAGGATGACGCCATTAGAGGACCTGGCGCCGTAGATGGCGGATGATCCGGCATCCTTTAATATATTAATGGACTCGATATCGCTGGGATTGAGTTCGTTCATCCTTCCCGCGTCAGCCTGGGGAACACCGTCGATGACCACCAGTGGGGTATTGTTGCCCATAGTGCTGACACCGCGGATCGAGATGTTCATGCTTGAGTTGGTCGGGTCGAAATTCCCCGTCTGGATAATCAGGTTTGCCGCAGCACCCTGGAGTGCCTGCTGCACGTTGGCAACCGGACGGTCAGCAAGGACTTCCCCGTTTACCGAAGCGATGGATGAAACTATGTGCTTGCGGGAGGTAGTACTGTAACCTACCACAACTACCTCATCCAGAAAGGTAGTGTCTTCCTCCAAGAGGACATCAATGGATTTGCGCCCGCGTACTGGTACGATTTGGGTTGCGAAACCGATGCTGCTGACTTCGAGCACATCGGTATCCTTGATTCCGGAAATGGAGTAACGGCCGTCGATGTCGGTCACCGTGCCCCGCGTTGTGCCACCCACCATAACGGAAGCGCCAATCACTGGCTCACCCGCGGCATCCGTCACGGTACCGCTTACCGTGATTCCATCCTGTGCCGATGCCGGGAAGGTCCAAAGCAGGACCGTCAGCAGGCACGCGAGTAAAGCGAGCGGCCTATTCGGGAAATGGTTAATCGGTTTTTTCATAAAAAATCAGTTTAACTCGCTGCAAAAATAGTCGGCATAGTACAAGAGGTAGTATGATTTTATGCCAAAATAGTACGAAAATTTGCATGGGGCAAAAAATATGAATACCTTTGGGAAACTACAATACTATGCATCAGAAACTCCTTCGTCTGTCTGCCATTTTCCTGCTTCTTTCCGTTCCCTGCCGGGCGGGATTCATTCGTAACATTTCCACGCAGGAAGGCCTCAGCAATAACTCAGTTCTGAGCATCGCCCAGGATTCCACCGGGCGCATCTGGCTGGGGACCTGCGAAGGCCTCAACGTCTGGAACGGAGAACGGATGGATCACTATTCCACTCAGGACGAAGGAAAAGGCGCCCTCTCGGGCAACCTCATCGAACGCATTCATTTCTGCCCGGGACTTGGCTGCTGGATTGAAACTGACTACGGTCTGGATTTGCTGGATGAGAAAGGAAACATCCGGCATTTCGATGACTTCCGTGGGCGCTACAGGATGCTTTCCTGGGATAGTCCCCAGCACTGCATCGTCCTTACCCAGGCAGGGACGGCCTGGCAGTTCGACGGTGCAATATTTCGGCCTCTGCGAATTCCTCCTCTTCCCGCGTATGCGAACATTCTGGACTGTTACTCCCACGGAGACAAACTGTTTCTTTTTACCCGCGAGGGAATCATCGTTTCTTCCGGTGACCTCCGGGATTTTCGCGTGCTTTCCCGCTATCCACTTCTTTTCGCGGACTGCCACCCCGACGAAACATTCATCCTGTCCACTGACGGAAGTCTCTATCGTTTCGACTACCAGGAAGAGAGTCTGGAATATAAATCCGGCATAAGTGAAGAAATCAGCGGCCGCGGAGAAATCCGAAGCATAGTCCGGGATAGGGAAGACATCATTGTCGCCTTCCTTTTCGACGGCGCACTTCGACTGAAGTACCTGCCCGGGCAGGAAGAACCGTTTCGGTGCGAACCCATCCCAATCACTTGCGGCATTTTTGATATAATCAAGGATTACCGCCAGGACATTCTCTGGATGGCGACTGACGGACAGGGACTGCTGATGGACGCATCTGTCCCCTTTGTTTTTTACCATTATCCGAGCGAACGCTTCGGCTCCTTTTCCACCCCGGTACGCGCCATTTGTAAAGACCGTCATGGCAACCTTTGGGTAGGCACTAAAGGAGACGGTCTTATCTGCTGTCCGGCATTCAGACTGGACGGTGACTCTGAGCCAGCCCTTCGCATCTTTCGGAAAGAACTCGGCAACCCCGCCGTTTTCGCCCTGAGGGAAAGCACCCGTCCACTTCTGTGGATCGGTTCGGAAGGACAGGGGGTGGACTATTATTCTTACGGCGACGGACGTATCCATCATTTGGAAGGGACGCCGAAAGACCTGCGCTTTATTCACGACATGGAAGAAGACGGGAGCGGAAACCTTTGGATTGCCACTGTTGGTGAAGGCGTATTTCATCTGACGCTTGGCGGGGACCCGGACCATCCCCGCGCACAATCTTGCCGGAAACTGGATTTGGGAAATCTGCGAAACGACACAGAGTACTATTTTTGCCTGACTCTGGACGGAGATGGACGGATTTGGATTGGTAGCCGCGGATGCGGACTGATTCACTACGACCCCTCCACGGATCAAGCCCACGTCCATACCCTGGACGGAACTGGCTCGCCAGCCTCGAACGATATCTGGGACATCCTGCGGGACCGTTCGGGCCGGCTTTGGGCGGCTACGGGCGGAGGCCTGTTCCGTCTGGACGAGAACGGAATGGAAGGAACTTCCGTGACCTGTCTGATTCACCAGATTACGGAAGACAGGACAGGAGACCTGTGGTTAAGCACCAACAACGGCCTGATCCGCTATTCACCCGATAGCCGCTACGCCCAGCGTTTCGGTCACAGTTACGGCCTCCACACCCTGGAATACGCCGACGGAGCATCCTTTACGGATGCGGATGACCGTCATTACTTTGGGGGAACCAACGGTTTCGTAGTGGTGGAGGCCCCTGAAGGCAGCGCGATGCCCCCCCATCCGGACCTTACCCTGCTTTCTTTCCGTCGAAACGGGCGGATTTACCCACTCTTTTATCCCTTGGAACATCCTGAGATCGAACTGGAAAAGGGAGAGTATCTAGATGGGGTCGAAGTGTCCGTCCTGGACTATATCGACGGAGAGAATTACGACTATCTGTACCGCATTCCGCGCTTGAGTAAGCAATGGACCAGAAGCCGGGGTTATCTGCCACTGCCGCCGCTTACCTATGGCGATTATGCGCTGGAAATGCGCTACGTCCATCCGGAATACAATCTCGAGGGTCCCGTTTCTGTCCTGACCATCCATGTACCTACACCGGCGTGGATGAGTCTCTGGGCCATTTTGGGCTATTTTGCGCTGCTAGGCGGATTGATATACGGTCTCATCAGGCTAATCCGCTCGCTCAGCGAAAAGGAATACCGGAAACGGATTGTCCGCATGGAAGCCCTTCGCACTGAAGAACTGCGCTCTTCCCAGCTCAAACTCTTGCGGGACTTTGCCACACAGATTGAACGGCCCTCCCTGATGCTGGCCGCACCTATTCACCAGATCCTTCATTATGGCCGCGCGGACGAATACGTCATGGCCTGTGCGGAAAACGCCCGCCATTACAGTGACAAAATCAACCACACCCTGCAGTTGTTCCACGAACTTACCGGCGAAGAAACTCCCCGACCGGAAATCGTGCTTTTCTCCCCGAGAGACATCTTGATGCAGTTGATGGACACTTACTCGGACATTGCACGCAAGCGAAAGGTCGATTTTCAATACGACATCCCGTCCACGCTCGTATGGGTTGGTTCTCCCCGTACGCTGGTCATGGTCTCAGACATGATCCTGACCAATATTTTCTACCACCAGGAGGAAGGTTGCTCTGTCTCTCTCTCATTGGAACAGATGCAGGACTCCTTGCTGCTGAACATCCGCACGGACGGACTCTGGCCGGACGTGAATAAAGTAAGAAAGATGCTGGATCCGCAGTTTGCTATGGATTATATCCAGAACCATCTCCGGCAGAGCATGACCATTCAGGATGAGATGCGCCTGGCCGTCTGTCACAGCCTGCTTGAAAAAACAGGCGGAAGCATTGATATCCAACGCGAAGGCCAGGCCTGCCTGTTTGCCGTTGTTTTTCCCAGGATGGAACTCAATCCGGAAGATGCGGCCGGTTCTGCTCCAGCGCGAGATGAATCTGAATATACCTCCTCAGCCGGCCTTCTGCTCAAAACTGAACTGCCGGATGCGCCCTTGCCAGGTCCCGACAGAAAGACTATGTTCGTGCTCTCCACCCATTCGGATCTAACGGATGCGATTACCCTTCTTTTCCAGGAAGATTTCAATATCCGTATTTTCAGCCTTGCGGAAGAGATAGAAGCAGAACTTGAACGCTCACATCCCGACATCCTGATATGCGAAGCTTTGGACGGCGACCCGCAATCAGAACGACTTGTGCGCACCCTCAAGGAAAACAAGGAAACTGCCCGGATTCCGCTCATCCTGATTGCCCGGGAACCAGGAGAATGGCCCGCGGATGCATGGATTACTCTTCCTATCAATGCCAAATCCCTGAAATATACCGTCGAACAGAACCTGCGCCGCACGGAATCCCTGAAGAACTATTTCAGCACCTCCGTTAGCCTGTACGAATTCAGTGACGGGCGCAAATTACGACCAGAGGACAAGGAATTTTTGGAAAAACTCTATCGCGTCATACGCAGCAACCTCCAGAAACCCGGTCTCACCACGCGGGACATTGCCAAGGAGATGAATATGAGCCTCCGGAAACTCTACAGCCGGATGGAGGGGGTTGTCAACGTGACGCCCAGCTACATCATCCGGGAATACCGCCTGGCCTACGCGGCGCAGGCCCTGCTGAAGACCAAACTCACCACGGCCGAAATCATCTGGCAGGCGGGCTTTTCCAACCGTGGTACCTTCTTCAAGAATTTCCAGGCCCGCTACGGCTGCACACCCAAAGAGTATCGGGAAAAGAACAGCTGAAAACGCCCTGTTCTTGCGACAGAATCATAAAAAATTACTATCTTTGCACCGATATAATTCTTTAAGACATGAACTTAAGAGACATTAAGAAAGACATCGAGTATGTGATTGGCGCATTCGTGGACGACTGCACCCTCTTCCTCAACGTAAACCCCGGCAAGAACGCAGATGAGATTGCAAACCTCATTGACAAGGCCGTAGATCTTTACAATGACCTGCGTGAAAAGGTTGTCAAGAGCGCCGGAGCAGAAAAACCCAAAGTGTGCTTCACCAGCATCCGCAAGGAACTCTTTGAGAAGACGGACGCCCTCTACGATGAGCTCAGCGCCGCTGTCAAGAAAGGCTTGGGTAAATAACCCTGCCGCCTAACAGGCACAATATCAATCACTTATACAATTTAGGGTGCACCTGCAGGTGCACCCTAAATCATGTAAAGAGCTGAGTATCAGCATGTTACGCGCCAACTAGAAACTGAAACTATAAGCCAGGCCTACAGTAAGCATTGTTCCATACTGCCAGCCTGTGGTCTCTGAATACAGTCTTACACCCTTGGTGGCCCATTTGTCTGCGCCGTTGGTGTCTATCTTGTAATTAGCCAAGTAGTCAAACAGCACGTAAGGGGAAAGAGTGTGATGCTTGCTCAGGTTGATATCGGCCCCAAGGTTTACCCTGTAACGGTTGTTGTAAACATTTGTGTAGCCGGTATGTGTGTAGGCGTAGTACTTCTTATTTGAATTTGCAGTTGTCTGTTCTGTGCCGCTGACAGATCCCCAAGGCTCATTCAGAGCAGTCCTCATCTCAAATGACAGCTCTGGTTCTATCCACTGGAAGCCCTTGTACTTGACACCTATTTTACTTTTCAGCGCCAGGGCGTTGCGGGTGCTCTGGTAAGGGTTCAGGGCAGCATCGGCATTATGGGTCAGCTGCAGCCTTTCCTTAAGGAACAGCTGGAACCAGCCAAGTTTGAGGTATCCGGTAACGTCTCCGTAAACGCGGTGCCTGGGAGCCCAGAAGCCGGAGTATACAGTGTTGTCGTCCAGCTCCTTGCCAATCTTGTATGGATTGATGAGGGTATATCCCACGCCAACTTTCAGGAACTTGACAGGCTTGTAACTTAAGCCCACGCTTGTACGAAGGCTGCCAAGGCCGGCAAAATTATCGGCCGACCTGATCTCCTCCCCCGCGCTTATATGAAAGCCCTTGAAGACCTTGTAGTCCGCTTCTACGGATGCGCGGCCGCCAAAGCTCATCTGAGCAAAGGCCGATACGGGCAGCAGCAGTGCCAGTATAACAACTAACTTTCTCATCCTACGTAGTCTTTTGCTCGGGTAATTTCATTGACGGAGTTGGTCTCTCCCTTGCCAAGATGGTAGTACACCTTGATGAAAGCGGAATCCTTAAGGAAGTCCACATGGCCGATTTCCACGTTGTCCACCTTCACGCCAAGCCTCTTCTCAAGATCGGCCAGAAGTTCCGCCCTCTTTTCCGGGACGATGAGCTCTATGCGGTCATAAAGCACCAGCTTGGTGGTGACGTGTTTGACAAGATGCTCACTCTCAAGGACCCACACCAGCAGCACCACCAGGAAATTGACCAGAGCCATCACGCCCACGTTACCCAGACTCAGGGCATAGTGAGGGGCTGTGGCAATGTCAACAACGTTGTAAAGCGGCGCCAGGCCGTTCACGGCGGCAAGGGCGATAATCACAAAGAGGTAGGTCATCTCACGGATTGGAACCGTCTCCGTGCGGTAGCGGATTACCCCGAAGATGGCAAAAAGGCCCAGGGTCAGACCCACTCCAACCTCCACGTTGCCCATGATATAGAGCAGCGTAAGCATGGCCGATGAGAACACCATGAAGGTGAAGTAATAGTCACGCCTGCGGCTCTTTCTGTAATAGAAGAAGTGCACCAGAAGCCAGCACACCAGAAGGTTAAGGGCAAAGCGGATTCCCAGTTCCCCAACCTTCTGGGCGGTTGTCATCATTGCATCCGTGATGGTCTGCACGTCAAACATCATGTCGTCTGCGGCTTCAATGTTGCCGAAGGAGGCCAGGTCGTCCTGGACAAAACGTGAAAGGAATGATATCATAGCGTTACCAGTTTTTTGCCGATTGTCTTTTCAATTGCCCTCACCTTGCGCTTGAATCGGCCGGTTTTGGCCGACGGATCCGTAAGCGTGAGTGCTATACAGTATTTGCTTACCCTGACCGGTTTTACGCGGTGGTCAAGGAGTATGTTTTTCATCTGTGAGGCGGCGCGTCCGTCCTGCTTTAGCTCAATGATTACTGCGTCCTGCAGGGTGGTCTTAAGGCCGGTCCTGAAGTTCTGGAACGCAAGGGATGTGTCTATGGTAAGACGCTCCGTCATGGCTGGGTTCACCAGCGTGATACGGCGGAATGCGGTTTCAAGCACAGGTGAAAGTTCCGGGGCCGTGAACCAGGATTTTTGAGCCAGGAAATCCGCAGCAACGGGGTCCACCGCAAAGTTCATCATGTTGGCCTTGGGGATGGACATCCTCTTTTTCTTAGTACGGCCCTTGTTGTTCTTACGCTTGATTTCAAGGAAAGCGTCTCCGGAATTCACATAGACGCGGGTGCGGACTTTCTGCCGTACCAGTCTGCGGTTATGATGGTCATAGAACATGCGAAGCCCGGCCGTGTCATAATAGATTGAACTGTACGGGCTTAGCTTGCATCCTTCTGCCAGGAGGGCGCGGTATCCGGCGGCGGCGGCATCGGCCAGGATGGCAAGGAGGGTGGACTCGTTGGTGAGGTACTTTGAGTCTATGCGGTTAAGCAGTTTCACCGAGTCCATTTCCTCCAGCGTGATGGGCCGGAGGGCTTCCAGAGCCTTGTCAAAAGATATGTGACTATTGTCCGGCATCCTGGGCAATATATTCAAAGTGCTTTACAGTGAGCAACTTACCCTTTGCATTATAGGTGTACTGAACCTTTTTTCGGCCGAACTCGTTATACTCAAACGTCTTGTATGTTTGGAGACGGTTGCGGTTGTCATACACCAGTTCCTTAGACACCTTGCCGTCTGCGCCGTATTCATAGCGCTTGCGCCACTTCTGGCCTTCTGAGCTGTATTCAATCTCATCCAGCTTTTTCCCGTCCGGACTGTAGGTTGTAACATGGTCCAGGGCCTTGGCTCCGCCCTTGGGGTCAGTATTCCATTCTTTGATAACAAGATTCTTCTTGTTTATCTTCTGTTTTTGGGCAGTATCCTGGGCTCCGGCCGATGGAAGCAGAACCAGTGCCGCGATGGCTATCAGCAGTAGTTTTTTCATAACTTGCAAAGATAAGAATTATGTTGGAAACTACCACCTGCTGCCGCCGGAATAAGAGCTAAGTGACACCGTTGAACCGCCGCTCACGCTTGCTCCGGAATAACCGTAACCACCGAATATTGATGTTCCGGAGGCCGTTACGCCTGATTTGACTGTAGGCTTTGACGCTCCGCTTACCACAAGGGTGCTGCCGCCGCTGGAGGGAGTCTTGAACGCGTAGGTTTTTGAACCGTCCGTTATTGAGTACCAAGTGTTCTTGCTCCAGGAAGATGCACTGTAACAACTCTGGGTAAGGCTTGCACCGCTTTCCAGGCCGCCTATGGTAAACAGCGTGCCGCCGCTTACGTACAGTTTGAAACCGCCCTCCGTATTGGCGTCAACCGCCAGTTCAGGAGAACTCTTGCCAACCGCATACACAACTCCGCCGTTTATGTAGAAGTTTCCATTGGCGTCCAGACCGTCGTTGGCCGACGAAATTCCGCATAGTAAACCGTCGTTCACGGTGAAGGTGCTGGCCGAATTGATAGCGTCGTCTCCGCTGCTTACGGCGCACATCTGCCCGCCGTTTATGGTGAGGGTTTTCTTGATTTCTATAGCTTCGGCCGATGAAGTTGTGACCGTCATCACGCCGCCCCTCATCTCAAAGTCTCCGGTCATGTCAGTGTAGGTGCTGCCGCCGCCACCGCCGCCTCCAGGGCCACCAGGGCCACCGCCGCCGGGACCGCCCCAGGTGGAAGATGAGCTTTTAACAGCCCATCCAAGCTTGAAGCCCTTGGGATTTTTGTCTCCGGTGGAATAATAGCTGCCGGTTGTCTTTATGGTAAGGGTGCCGCCGGACATATAGCTTGTGCCAAGGCGCACAATATTGCTTGCGTCGTAGCTTGAGCCAACGCGTATTCCCTTTCCTCCCTGGCCGGAGTTGGTGATGGAAACCGTGCCGCCGGTCATCTCAAAAAGGAGGTCGGCCTTGATTCCGGCCGATGAACTGTACTCTCCGTCATCGTCCTTTGCGCTGCCGCCTGTAACGTTGATGGTGGTAACGCCGCCGTCAAAGCGGGCCAGGGAATCCGTGCTGAAGCCTTTCTTCATTGCTGCGGCTACGCTTACGTCTACGCTACCGTCGCTCATCAGGATATAATCCTTACCTCTCACGCCATGTCCAGCCTTGTTGCCGGAAATGACTTTCACGGTGGGACTTGACATGAAGCGGACATAATCGTCTGAGGTAATTCCCGCCTTTCCCTGCTGGTTGGAGGCCGTCACGGTAAGGCTGCCGCTGCCGGAGAAAATCAGCTGTCCTTCAGAGAAAAGGACGGCTTTCATATCTTCTGTTCCGGACGTTGTATAAGCGGCCGAGCTGCCGTCACTCAGCGAATTTGTGCCATTTACCACCAAAAACGTGCGTTTGCCACTTTGATTGTTAATGGCGGCGCCCGCAGGATTGGTAAGGGTAAGGCCGTTCAGTACTATTGCCTGCTTTTTCTGGCTGTAAAGCTTGAAGGAGCCGTCAGAAGCAGTGCCGGAAAGCTCGTAAACAATGAACTCATCACCGGTGTTGTTAACAGTCACGTGATTTCCGCTGGTTGTGGCGTAACCATAATAGTCTCCCTTTACGCTTGCTCCGCTGCCGGAATAGGTTACGGTAATCTTCCTGGTGAAGGTTGTGGTGGAAATATCATCGGCCGACGAAGGATCTCCGGAGCTTGGGTAGGTGAAAGTGCCCGCACCGTCATCTTCTCCACTGGTAATGGTGAGGGTGTAGCTGGTCTTTGCGGGGAGGTAATTGTCATCTCCGTCAAAGTTTGCAGTTATCACCGTGCTGCCCGTTCCGTTGAGGAGAATGGCGCCGTCCGCGTCAATATCGGCAACGCCGGTATTGGAGGAACCGTAGACCACCGTGACGCCGTACGGATTGCTGAGGGTGGGATAAGACGGAGCGTCCCCATCAATGTTTACCGTGCAGCTTGCATCGCTCCAGGCAAGCTCTGCGCTTACGCGATTGTCGTCCGATGCCAGGACATACAGGGTATAACTGGCGCTGGCCGCATTGAAAGAGCTTGTTGCCACCGACGATGCCGTGATAACGGTACTGCCAACGGACACCGGGGTGACGGTGCCATCGGCAGCTATGGTTGCAATGCCGGTTTCTGAGGAGCTGTAAGTAATGGTAAGACCGGACTCAGAGACAAGCGTAGGGTACACATTGTCCTGCGCGCCAAGCTTTACGGTGGCGCTCTCCGCGCTCCATCTCAGCTCAGGGTCTTCGGGGGTAACGGTAGACGGCGTGCTCCCGCCGTCCGGTATGATATCTGTCTTGGAGCATCCTGCCAAGGCCACGCCCAGGGCAAGGAGAAGAAATGCGCTCTTCTTCATAACTAAGGTTTTAATACACAATCGAAACACCCCGAGAGCAAAGCCCGTGCCAAAAGCGGCGATGCCCTGATTAATTTTCCATTGCAGCCTCTACGTCATCCGGAGCGATGGGGAGGCGCTTGGGACCCAGGCGGCGGGCGCCGGTGGGCGTTACAAGGACGTCGTCCTCCAGGCGGATTCCGCCAAAGTCAAAGTAGTTTTCAAGTTTTGCGTAATTGACAAAGTTGCCGCCAAGGCCTTCCTTCTTGAACTTTTCTATCAGCGCAGGAATGAAGTAGATACCCGGTTCGTCCGTGATTACGTGACCGGGCTGCAGGCGGCGGGCCATCCTTAATGAGCCAAGGCCAAGCTGCTTTGCACGCTGCTGGTCAGGATCGTAGCCAACAAGGTTTTCTCCAAGGTCTTCCATGTCATGAACGTCAAGGCCCATGTTGTGGCCAAGGCCGTGAGGCTGGAACAGACCGGCTATTCCAGCGGCTACCATCTCATCCAGATTGCCGTGGACCAGGTCCAGGGCACTGAGGCCTTCCAGCATCTTGCGGGCCACGGCAAGGTGGACTTCCCTGTAGGTGATGCCAGGCCTTGTCATGGAGAATGCCAGCTCATTGCATTCATATACAATCTGATACACTTCCCGCTGCTTCGTAGTAAACTTGCCTGAAGTGGGATATGTGCGGGTGAAGTCAGAGGCATAATGCAGGTTGCTCTCAGCGCCTGCGTCAATTACCATGAGTTTCCCGGGCTTTATAACCTTGTCGTGCAGATGGTTGTGAAGGGTTTCTCCGTGCTGGGTGAGGATGGTGGGGAAAGAGACGCCCCAGCCCTTTGACAGAGTCACGCCTTCCATTTTGCCAACTATTTCCTGCTCTATGATACCTGGAACAATGCTGTCCCGGCCGATGGAATGCATTTCATATCCCAGTTCACAGGCTGCGTCAATTGCCTCTATTTCAATGTCTTCCTTAATAAGGCGCATGGAAACTATGGCCTTAATCAGATCCTCAGACGGCTTTACGCCAGGCAAAAGGCGACGCAGAAGGAGGGTATTATAATACCGGGACGGAGGAATGACGTGAACCTGACGGGCTTTGTCCAGACTCTGCTCCAGGGCCCCATAAGGCTTAGTGAGCTCCACGCCCACGCGAGAAGCCTTTGATGCAACGGATTCCTGCGGGCCCATCCAGATGATGTCATCTATGTCTACATCATCGGCAAAGATTGTCTCTGCTCCTGAATCAATGTCAAGCGTGGCGGCGTAAAACGACTCATCCAGGCCTAAGAAATACAACCAGGTGCTGTCCTGACGCCATTTGTAACAGTTATCCTTGTACTGGGCGGGAGCCTCTGCATTACCTATAAATAATATAAGGCCGTGAGCACCTGCATCACGCATCTTGTCAAGCAGCATTGCGCGTCTTGAGACATAAACTTCTTTTGAGAACATTTTGCACGTTTTTTGTTGCCCAAATATAGTTATTATTTTTGTGCTATGGAAACCTTTATCGCTATTGCGGCCATCCTTCTTGGCATTGTAGGAATAGTTGGAAGCGTGGCTCCCGGCCTGCCAGGGCCGCCGCTGAGCTGGCTTGGCATGCTCATTATCTATATCTGGGGCTCCGGAACCAATGGAGCGGGAGAGCCCATGTCAACCACCTTCCTTCTGGTGTGGCTTGGGATAGTTATAGCTATCAGCATCCTGGACTACATAGTGCCGGCTTACTTTACCAAACTCACCGGCGGCAGCAAATACGGAGGCTGGGGAGCAATCGCCGGCCTTTTCGTAGGCATAATATACCCTCCTGTGGGCATGATTCTGGGGTCCCTGCTGGGCGCATTTGTGGCAGAATTCCTTTTTGCCGGTAAGGACGCCGGCACATCGCTGAAATCGGCCTTTGGTGCATTCCTTGGCTTCATGGCCGGCAGCGGCCTCAAACTCATCTGCACCGGCGTGATGATGTTCTACATTGTCATCTACGCCTTCTAGTCGCGTGGAGCGAAGTGGCTAATTATCAGGGAGTTACTATAAAGTAGATGCCTATTTTGAGGCTCACCGGGATTTTTCCGTGGGAACAAAGTGTAAGTATAAAGCGTGTTAAGCGTATATTCTCGTTAACCTGAAGAGGAAGAACTTCAGATCAATGATACCTCTGAGTTGAGCCCTGAATGCCTTG
>Ga0310786_10000834_pt1 | contig 49297 bp, 33 predicted proteins | sample AusTroGonzalo_MG_FD_203881 | JGI IMG/M metagenome (GOLD analysis project Ga0310786, IMG submission 203881) | Bovine rumen microbial communities from tropical cattle in Woodstock, Queensland, Australia - Gonzalo_03 (v2) (version 2) | ecosystem: Host-associated > Mammals > Digestive system >...
GGCCAACTCCACGGGCTTGTAGCTCAGTTGGTTAGAGCGCGTCCCTGATAAGGACGAGGTCACAAGTTCGATTCTTGTCAGGCCCACCATGAAGCACCTCTTGCGTAAAGACGCCTCCACCGCACCCAGCGGAGGGGGCGTTTAGTGCATAGGCGGTATCGGTGAAAAATACGTTCTGATGAAAATAGCGCATTTAGGGGATATACAAACGGACGGAATTTTGGTAAAATAGCATTTCTTTTCTGGAAGGACCAGATAGTTTTTAACGGAGAATAATGTAAGATGTCGATGTTCAAAGGCTTTTCTAACGCATTCAAGATTCCTGAACTGCGCAAGAAAATATTGATTACGCTTGGCCTTGTGGCCGTGTGTCGTCTCGTCTCGCAGATACCCACGCCCGGCGTTGATTGGCAGACGCTTCAGAAGACCATAGAGGACATCCGCACGTCGTCTGGCGGCGGTTCGCTCTTCGATTGGTTCGAAGTCTTCACGGGCGGCGCCTTGGGGCAGTGCGCCATCGGCTTCCTTTCGATCTGGCCGTACATCTCCGCGCAGATCGTGATCCAGCTTCTGTCGTCCGTGATTCCCTCTCTGGAGAAACTGAAGAAAGAGGGCGAAAGCGGTCGCCAGCAGCTTGCGCAGATCACGCGCTACCTCACGATCGTCCTCTGCGTTGTGCAGTCCTGGGGCATCGCGACGGCGCTCATGCATCCGTCGGCCCTTTCGCCGGCTTTCGCGAACGTTCAGATCGTGGCGAATCCAGGGCTTGGCTTCCAGCTCATGACGGTAATAGGCATGACCTCCGCCGCGCTTTTCGTGATGTGGCTTGCCGACCAGATCACCACGTTCGGCATCGGCAACGGCGCATCCCTCATCATCATGATCAACATCACATCGCGTCTGCCTCAGGCCATCTTGTCCGCATGGCAGCGCTACTTCGGCATGGATGGCGTGGCGGCCGTCCGCAGCCCGGTCGAGCTTGCGCTTCTGCTCCTGTTCGGCTTCGTCGTCGTGATGGGCACTGTCATGCTCACCCAGGGCGTGAGAAAGGTCGCAATCCATTCCACGCGCCGCTCTGTCGGCGGCGGCAACACCTACGGCATGCAGCAGACGTTCATGCCGCTCAGGGTGAACTACACGGGCGTCATGCCCATCATCTTCGCCCAGCCGCTTCTCCAGATTCCGGCGGTTCTTCTCATGAAGATCCCCACCGGCAAGTCCGCCGCTCTTGACTGGCTACACGGGTTCGGCCAGCAGCTGCAGGGCGCTTCCGTTACGCACATGGTGCTGTACGCAGTGTGCATCATGTTCTTCGCCTTCTTCTGGGTCGCGACCCAGTTCAACGCCGTCGAGATATCGGAGAACCTCAAGCGCGACGGCAGCTACGTGCCGGGCATTCGTCCCGGTCGCGCCACGGCCGAGTATCTTGACGCTCTCATGACGCGCGTGACGCTGATCGGCGGCACGGGGCTTCTCTGCGTCGCGCTTCTTCCTGAGATTCTGATGGGCGCGATGGAGGTGCCGTGGGCCATAGCCTCGTTCTTCGGCGGCACGTCGCTCCTCATCATCGTGGGCGTGGCGCTCGACACGCTGCGCATCATGGAATCGCACCTGCTGGTCCGCAAGTACGACGGTTTCCTGCGCCATGGCACCCTGCGCGGCCGCGGCGGAATGTAATCTAATCCTGACAAGATCGCCCAAAGGGGGATTGCCGTGAACAAGCCGAGAATACTTATCGTCACTCCGGAAATCACATATCTCCCGGAAGGCATGGGCAACCTTGCCGGCAAGATGAGCGCCAAGGCCGGCGGCATGGCGGACGTGTCCGCCTCGCTCGTCGGCGCGTTGTTCGATCTTGGCGCCGACGTCCATGTGTCGCTCCCCCACTATCGCAGGATGTTCCACGAGGAGACGGGCAAGCTCGTCGCCGAGGAACTGCGCCTTTACAAGAGCCGCATGTCGAGCGACCGCATCCACCTCGCGGAAGACCGCTGCTTCTACTATCGCGACCGCGTCTATTCCCAGAGCGGCGCGAATCCGAAGCTCGCGCTCGCGTTCCAGCGCGAGGTGATCAACCATGTGATCCCCGAGGTGCGGCCCGACCTGATCCACTGCAACGACTGGATGACCGGCCTGATCCCCGCCGCAGCCCGCCGCATGGGAATCCCCTGCCTCTTCACGGTTCACAACATCCACACCCACAAGCTCACGATCGCCGAGGTGGAGGATTCCGGAATCGACGCCGCCGAGTTCTGGCAGAATCTCTATCTTTCGCGTCCTCCGTACAACTACTTCGAGTCGCGCGACACGAATCCCATCGACCTGCAGGCGTCCGGCGTGTTCGGCGCGCACTTCATCAACACCGTTTCGCCCACGTTCCTCACGGAAATCGTCAACGGCTGGCATTCCTTCATCCCCGATTCCATCCGCAACGAGATCCGCAACAAGTACAACGCCGGCTGCGCATACGGCATTCTCAACGCACCCGACCCAACGGACAATCCCGCCATAGACGACAAGATTCCCTTCCGCTACGGCCCCGGAGACCACGTGGAGGGCAAGCGCCAGAACAAGCTTGCGTTCCAGCACGCCCTGGGTCTTGAGGAGAACCCTGATGCGCCGATATTCTTCTGGCCGTCGCGCCTCGACCCTGCGCAGAAGGGCCCGCAGCTTTTGGCCGACATCTGCTACCGCTTCCTCGACAAGTATTGGCGCGACGGCGCGCAGATCGCGGTCGTGGCCAACGGAACGTTCCAGCATCCGTTCTACGAGATACGCGATTTCCACGGCATCGGCAACCGCCTTGCCGTCCATGACTTCGACGGACGCCTCTCGCAGCTTGGCTTTGCGGCGTCGGACTTCATGCTCATGCCGTCGCTCTTCGAGCCTTGCGGCCTCCCGCAGATGCAGGCGCCAATATACGGTTCGCTCGCTGTGGCCCACAACACGGGCGGCCTTCACGACACCGTAGAGATGCTCGACGCGGATGCCGGCAAAGGAAACGGATTCATATTCGACACGTACGACTCCAACGGTCTCTTCTGGGCCATGGACCAGGCGATGGAATTCTGGCGTCGCCCGGCCGACGTGCGCGAACGCGAGATTACGCGCATCATGGCCGAGTCGCTTCGCCGCTTCAACCACGAGGCATGCGCGCGCCAGTACATCGAACTGTACGAACGCATGCTCCACCGTCCGCTCGTCAAGGACTTCGCCGGCGGAGCCGAATGACCTTGAGCGGCGCGACGCCCGTCAACCGGAGGACATCGCATGAAAAGAGCCGCCCATCTGCTCGACGATCCATGGCTTGCGCCATTTGCGGACGCCGTCCGCGCGCGCAGCGCGCGCGCGTTTGCGCGCGGCGACGAACTTGCGCGCGGCCCAGGTTCGCTTGCCGCATTCGCCAATGCCCATGAATACTATGGCCTTCATCGCGTGAGGGGCGGATGGATTTTCCGCGAATGGGCCCCGAACGCCACCAGCATGTGGCTTGTGGGCGATTTCTCCGGCTGGAAGACGGATCGGCGCTTCGAGCTGAGGCGCATTCCGGGGCGCGATGTCTGGGAAGGGCGCTTCCCCGCCAAGGCGCTTTCGCACGGCCAGTTCTACCGTCTTGAAGTGCGCTGGGAGGGGGGACGCGGTGAGCGGCTGCCAGCATATGCGCGGCGCGTCGTGCAGGATCCGGACACCAATCTCTTCGCCGCACAGGTGTGGAACCCAAGGCCCTACAGATGGAAGTATCCAGTTCCGGAATTTCAGATTTCAGATTTCAAATCTCATAATTTCAATCGTCACTCGCGATCCTCTGATTTCCATTCCCAATCCTCTGATTCTCGATCCTCTGATTCGCGGTCGCGGTACTCTGATTCCCATTCGCAATTCGTACCCGTCATCTACGAGGCGCATGTGGGCATGGCGCAGGAGGCGGAGAAGGTCGGTTCGTACGTCGAGTTCCGCGACTTGATTCTGCCGCGTATCGCCAAGGCCGGATACAACGTGGTGCAGCTCATGGCCGTGATGGAGCATCCATACTACGGCAGCTTCGGATACCATGTGTCGAATTTCTTCGCGTCGTCGTCGCGCTTCGGCACGCCGGAAGAGCTGAAGTCGCTCGTCGACAAGGCGCATGGCATGGGCCTGAAGGTGATAATGGATCTAGTCCATTCCCACGCCGTGAAGAACGAGCGCGACGGACTCTCCCTCTTCGACGGCACTCCGTACCAGTATTTCCACGACGGCCCGCGCGGGTGGCACTCGGCATGGGATTCGCGCTGCTTCGACTACGGCAAGACGGACGTCCTGCATTTTCTGCTCTCCAACTGCCGATATTGGCTTGACGAATTCCATTTCGACGGCTATCGTTTCGACGGCGTGACCTCGATGCTCTACCGTCACCATGGACTTGGCGTCGATTTCGGCGACTATTCGAAGTATTTCGGGGACGAGGTGGACGAAGACGCTTGGACCTATCTCCAGATGGCGAACCGCGTGATACACGAAGTGCGCCCCGACGCCATCACGATAGCCGAAGATGTCTCGGGAATGCCGGGTTGCGCCGCACCATTGTCCGATTGCGGCATGGGATTCGACTATCGCATGGCGATGGGGGTGCCGGACTGCTGGTTCAAGCTCGCTCGCGATGTGCGCGACGAGGATTGGTCCGTTGGATGGCTTTGGCACGAGATCACCAATAGGCGTGCGGACGAAAAGACTGTCAACTACGTCGAATCGCACGATCAGGCGCTTGTAGGCGGCAAATCGTTCTTCTTCCAGCTGGTGGACGCCGACATCTACCGCGGCATGCGCCTAGACCAGGACAACATGGCGGTGTCCCGCGGCGTGGCGCTCCACAAGATGGCGCGCCTTGCGACGCTTGGCACGGCCGGCCCAGCATATCTCAACTTCATGGGCAACGAGTTCGGGCATCCCGAATGGATAGATTTCCCGCGCGCGGAGAACGGCTGGAGCTATAGCCACGCTCGCCGCCTTTGGTCGCTTCGCGACAATCCCGAGCTCTTCTTCAAGTGCCTGGGCGATTTCGACGGCGCCATGCTGGAAACCGTCTTGCGCGAGAATGCGCTGGCGAAGCATGATCCGGTGCAGTTGGCGTTGGACGATTCCGCCAAGACCCTCGCCTTCATGCGCGGAAAGCTCGTGTTCATGTTCAACTTCCATCCTTCGACATCGCTGACCGACTATCCTGTGATGGTTCCTCCGGGAAAATACAAGCTTGTTCTCGACACGGACGAACGCCGTTTCGGCGGGCAGGGTCGGATCGCCCCAAAGCAGACGTTCTTCGCGGAGCCTGAAATGCGGGGGAACGAACTCGTCCACCAAATCCGCGTCTATCTCCCCTGCCGCACGGCCATGGTGCTTAGGTCGTCTGGCCGCTCTCATGTTTCAGGCGCGCGGCATGTCGGCGTTATGGTATGATTCTGGCATGCGAAAAATGAAGATAGGTCTTTTGCCGCGGCTGTTCATCGCCATTGCGCTTGGCGTGGGCCTGGGCATGTGCGCGCCGGACTGGGCCATGCGTACGATGAACTGCTTCCGAGATTCTTTCGGGCAGTTCATCAAGTTTTTCGTGCCGTTCATAATCATAGGTCTCGTTACGCCAGCCATCTCGGACACAGGGCGCACGGCGGGGCGGACGCTTCTCATCACGATGGGCATCGCATACGCCTCCACGCTTTTTGCCGGCTACTTCGCCTACGGCGTTTCATGTGGAGTGTTCCCGTCAATCATGTCGGGAGGAATCCGGGAGGCGGCGACGCACACTTTCCCTGCATACTTCTCGCTCAAGATACCTCCGTTCATGGACGTCACCACGGCGCTTGCAGTGGCGTTCATCATGGGGTTTGGAATCATAGCCTCAAAGACCGAGATGCTGGATCGCGCGGCGCACGAGATGCGCGACATCGTTTCTCGCGCGCTTGAGAAGGCCTTTGTCCCGCTGCTCCCGTTCTACGTGCTTGCGACGATGGCCGACCTCACGGGCAGCGGATGCCTTGCGCAAGTCGGGGGCGGATGCCTGAAGATCATGGGTGTTGCGCTCGTGACCACCACGGCCGTCTTGATCGTGCAGTTCACGGTCGCCGGCATTGTCGCCAAGCGAAACCCGTTCACCGCGCTCTGGACGATGCTGCCCGCCTACCTCACGGGATGGGGTTGCTGCTCGTCCGCCGCAACGATTCCCTATACGCTCGCCCAGACGCGGAAGAACGGCGTGTCCGCGGAGACGGCCGACCTTGTGATTCCGCTTTGCTCAAACGTCCATTTGGCCGGCTCGATGGCCAACATGGTTGTGTACGCCGCAGGTTTTGCCGTGCTCGCGGGGGAGCCGCTGCCGTTTGGCGCGTTCACGGAATACATCCTGATGGTCAGCGTCACGGCCGTGGCGTCGCCGGGCGTCCCAGGCGGCGTCGTGCTCGCTTGCGCCGCAGTCGCCGAGGCGGCGCTTGGTTTCCCGCCCGAGCGGTACGCGATCATAACGGCAATCTACATGGCTCTTGACGGCATGGGCACTGCGTGCAATCTCACAGGCGATGGCGCGATTGCCATCATCGTGGACAAGTTCCGAAAGAGCGGCGACAACATGGAGCGCCAGTCTGCACATCCACATTTTTGACTTTACCCCCTTGCACTTGGGGCCGAAATTTGATATATTCTTATTTCCGTTTTGGAAAAACAAGGAAAAATACATTCATGCCAACTATCAATCAGTTGATTCGCAAGGGGCGCCACCCCCTCGCGACGCATTCGAAATCGCCGGCGCTCAAGAGCTGTCCGCAGCGTCGTGGCGTTTGCCTCGTCGTCAAGACGATGACCCCCAAGAAGCCTAACTCCGCACTCCGCAAGGTTGCCCGTGTGCGCCTTACGACCGGCGTGGAAGTTACGGCATACATTCCCGGTGAAGGGCACAACCTTCAGGAACACAGCGTCGTGATGGTTCGCGGCGGTCGTGTGAAGGACCTTCCTGGTGTACGCTACCACATTGTGCGCGGCGTTCTCGACTCGCTTGGTGTTTCTGGCCGCAATCGCAGCCGTTCGAAGTACGGCGTGAAGCGTCAGAAGGAAGAGAAGAAGTAAGGAGCTGCCATGTCCAGACGCGCAAGGAAAATCGTAAAGAGGGTGTCAGTCGACCCCAAGTACAATTCTGAGCTTATTGCCCATGTCATCCGCGTGATCATGAAGGATGGCAAGAAGACGACGGCCGAGAGGATCGTCTACGGCGCAATCGACAAGATCCGCGATGAGATCGAGAAGAATCCGGCCAAGTTCGAGAAGGCCGAGGGCGATCAGAAGATGACCGTCACCGATCCAATCGAGGTCGTGTCACAGGCAATCGAGAACATGAAGCCGAAGGTGGAGGTGAAGACTCGCCGCGTTGGTGGTACCACGTATCCCGTTCCGAGCGAGATCAACCCCGTCCGCCAGCTTTCGCTCGCTCTTCGCTGGATGACGACATTTGCCGGCGCCCGCCATGGCATGGGCATGCCTGCGGCAGTCGCCGCCGAGATCGTGGATGCCTTCCAGGGTCAGGGCAATGTCATCAAGAAGCGTGATGACGTCCATAAGATGGCCAACGCCAACCGGGCGTTTGCGCATTATGCGTGGTAACCCCTAAGTGTTTTTCCAGAACGATGAAAAGACCGGCCTTGCGGCCGGTCTTTTTGATAGTACGCATCTTGTCGTCGGCGCCTAGGCTTCGCCAAGGGCAATGGAGAGCTCCAGCCATTCTTTATTGGACAGCTCTTCGGCGCGGGCAGTGGATTCAATGACGCCTTTGAAGATTGCGCCGAGCTGTTTCCTGCGATGTTCGAACGCCTGTTTCGTAAGGCGCGCGAATGTTTCGCGCACGGCAACGGGAAGGGCGTCGTTCATGTGATGGCGAACGAGCTTCACGACGGTCGAGCCGATTTCAGGGCGTGGCCAGAAACACGTGGGGGCGACCTTGCGTATGCACGACACGTCATAGTCAAGCTGCGCCCATACGCCGGCGAGGCCGCGCGTCTTTCCGCCCGGCCCGGCGGCGAGGCGTTCCGCCACTTCGGTCTGAACGAGCACCGTCATCGTCTCCGGCATCGCCTGGGGGCGGCGGATCAGTTCGAGGAGAATACGGGTTCCCGCCTGATATGGAAGATTGGAGACGAGGCACTTGAATCCGTCGCACGATCCAGACTTGATGAAGTCGAGGGCGTCGCCCTTTATGACGCTCAACAAGGCGGGGTTTCCGAGCGCTTCCGCGAGGCGGTCGGCCAAGATGGGATCCTTTTCGATGGCCGTCACGGAACACCCGCGCGCCAGAAGGCCTTCTGTGAGCACGCCGAGGCCTGGCCCGATTTCGAGAACATGCCCAACGGACGCTCCTGCGGCGCCGACTGCTGCGTCCAGTATGGCGTCAAGCGCGTTCTTGTCGATCAGGAAGTTCTGGCCAAGGACCTTGTTCGGGTGGAATCCGTGCGCAAGGCACCATTCCTTCACCTGCGATGGACTCGTCAGGTTCACTTGTCGTTTGGCATGGGATATTCTTTGATGTACGCGGCGGCGCGCAGGCGGTCGATCCATTCTTTGTGGAGCTTACGGCCGAGATCCCGCTTCACGTTGCGCAGCACCTTGTCATAGGCCTCTGCGAAAGACAGCGTGTGCGCGGCGGATTCCTTTTCCTTCTGGAGGATGAAGCACCATCCGTCAAGCATGATGGGGGCGGAGTGTTCGCCAGGCTTGAGCTTGTCTATCGCAGAAGCCACTTCGGGGCGGAACTCGTCGGCAGGGGTGATGTCCTTCCATAGCCCGCCTTCCTTGGCGTGGGAATCGACCGAATGCTTGATGGCGAGATCCGAGAAGGATTCTCCCTTGTCTATGCGGGCGATCAGGTCTTTTGCGACCGCCGAGGAGTCGCCACCCTTTTCGTCCGGCTTGAGAAGAATCACGCGAACGGAGGTCTTTGTGTCCACTTGATATCGCTCAGGATGCGAATCGTACTCCGCCTTCATCTGGGCGGGCGTGGGCGCCAGATCCTTTTCGACCATCTGGTAGCGCATTGCGCCGATGATCATGTCTTCTTTCAACGTGGCGCGGAACTCCGTGACCGGAATGCGGGACTCGGCTAGGTTCGCCTCGAAGCGGCTCATGTCGCCGTCGAAGCGGTCATGGACGATTTCGCGGATGCGGTTGTCGATGACCCATTCCTGCATGTCCATTTTCTTGTCGGCGGCCTGGGCGAGGACGAGGCGGCGTTCGATCAGCGAGTCAAGCGCCGCCTTGTAGATGTCGCGCGCGCCCTGCTCGCCGCCCTGTGCGGCGGCTGCGAGACGGCTCGATATCTCGGGATTGCGCCTGATTTCGTTTCGCACGTCGTCAAGCGTGATGGCAGAATCGTTCACTTTCGCCACGATCGCGTCGAGCGTGGCGGCTTGCATTGTGCATGCAAAAGCGGACATAACGAGAGTAGAGACTATTTTCATGGCGAAAAGAATACCAAAAACTTGCTTTTTTGACAAGCCCGCTTGCAAGCGAATCGGCATTTTGCTAAAATAGACAGACACTTTAGGAGAAAAAGGAAACATGGCAATTGTTCTCGGCCTGCCGAAGGGCAGCCTTCAGGATTCGACCTTCGCGCTGTTCAAGCGCGCCGGTTTCAACGTAACATGCTCATCGCGTTCGTACATCCCGTCGATCGACGATGCTGAGATACGCTGTCGTCTTCTGCGCCCGCAGGAAATGTCGCGCTACGTGGAGCTTGGGCTCCTTGACGCTGGCATCTGCGGTTGGGATTGGGTGTATGAGAACGGCAGCGACGTGCAGGAAGTGTGCGAGCTGAACTATTCGAAGGCGACTTCCAATCCCGTCAGGTGGGTGCTCGCCGTCCCTAACGACTCCAAGATAAAGAGCGTCAAGGATCTTCAGGGCAAGCGCATCTCCACGGAGGCCGTGGGTCTCGTGAAGCGCTATCTCAAGAAGAACGGCGTCAAGGCCGATGTGGAGTTCAGCTGGGGCGCGACGGAGGTGAAGGCCCCGGAGCTCGTCGACGCGATTGTGGATCTTACCGAGACGGGTTCTTCGCTGAGGGCCAACAATCTGCGCATAGTCGATACGATCCTCGTTTCGACGACGCGTCTCATAGCAAACAAGACTTCATGGAAGAACAAGGCGAAGCGCGCGAAACTCGAGCAGCTAAAGATGCTGCTCGTGGGCGCGCTGGATGCGCAGAAGCGCGTGCTGATGAAGCTCAACGCGCCTGCCAAGTCCTTGGACAAGATCGTAAAGGTCCTGCCGGCGCTCCACGCGCCCACGGTCAACAAGCTCAACGACGACGCATGGTTCGCCGTGGAGTCCGTGGTCGAAGAGCACCTTGTGCGCGACCTCATCCCGCAGCTCCGCGCGGCCGGTGCCACGGGAATAATCGAATTGCCGCTGAACAAAGTAATATTCTGAGAAAAACGCAGACAAGGAGACAAAGATGGGTTCCATCAAGAAGAAACGCCGCAAAAAAATGTCGAAGCATAAATACGACAAGCGCATGAAGGCGCAGCGGCACAAGAACAAGTAAGCCCATTGTGGACGGAAGAGCCATGAAGCCGCCGTCCTATGCGTCCGTCATCAAGCTCGTCTGGCCGTTGGCCCTTGGCATGGCCAACAATGCCGCGATGCAGTTTGCGGACCGCGTTTTTCTAGCGCATGAATCCGCCGCTTCGCTCGAGGCCATTTTGCCTGCCTCGATGCTGGCGGCGGTGTTCATTTGCTTTTTCCAGTCCATAGTGGCCTACGCCGGCACGTTCGTGGCGCAGTACCACGGCGCTCGGAATGAGGATGGATGCCGCCGCGCCTACTGGTCCGGCTTGACGCTGGCTACGGTCAGCGCCGTTTTTTTTGTTTGTCTCGTCCCTCTCGGCGACCTCGTCTTCTCTGGCGTGGGCCATTCGGCGCAGGTTGTCGCGCGGGAGTGTTCGTATTACCGCATAGTGATGTATGGCGCGTTCTCGGTGTGCGGCGCCATGGCGGCTAGCGGCTACCTTACCGGACGCGGACGGACGAGGCTCGTGTTCTGGGTCAACGTCGCGGGGAACGTTCTTAACGTGGCGCTGGATCCGCTTTTGATTTTCGGATGGGGACCAGTCCCCGCCCTTGGAATGGCAGGCGCGGCAATCGCCACGATCGTGGCGCAGGCAGCGCAGATGGCAATCTTGAATTTCGTCGTGATCCGCGAGGTGACGGCGGGGAGGCGGACAGAGGACAAACGTCCGGGATCTGACTGTTCTCAATTAGCGATTCTCAAATCCATCATACGGTACGGTGTTCCTGCCGGGGTCTATCAGGTGTTGAACCTGTTGTCTTTCACCATATTCGTCTTCGCCATGGCTGTGGCGGGCGATGCCGCTTTGGCCGTATCCAACGCCGTCTTCACCATCAACTATTTCCTTTTCGCCCCCATGGAGGGCTTTTCTATAGGGGCGGGAATACTTGTCGGGCAGTTCCAGGGGGCATCGGATCCCGAAAACGCCTCGCGTGCGGGCAACAGGGTTCTTGCGCTTGCTCTCGTTTACATCGTTCTGTCGAGTGCGGCGGTGTTCATTTTCCGTCGTCCCATCCTTGGGCTTTTTGCGGCCGATTCCGCCGTTCTCGATGCCTCCGAGTTCATGTCGCTAGGTGCGATATTGCTCATTCTTGCGATCACATGGCAGATATTCGATGCGGCGGACACCGTACTTTCCGGCGCGCTCAAGGGCGCGGGCGACACGCGCTTCGTGATGCGCTGGATGCTTTTCTCGGCTTTCTTCGTCTGGCTTCCGCTTGTCTTCGTAGTGCGGCGTTGTTGTCCCACGATGCCGATGTTCTGGGCGACGATGGTTGTCTATGTGGTGGTGATTTGCGTGGGCACTGCGGTGCGCTGGTGCCGTGGCCCGTGGCGGCGGATACGGCTTGTCGGCTGAATTAAATCGGTGGACTGTGAGCTGGGAAAAATTGGGGAATCTTTGCTAAGTGTTCGGGTGGCTTGTGGGTACACCCCGAAGTGTGATATAATATTCCCCCAAAAAAGAATAGGAGCAACTAGATGAAGAAACAATCAACAGGTGTGGTTTTGTCAATCATGGCACTCACGGTCGCACTGGCCTCCGTTGAGGCCGCCGCCGCAATCAAGCCGGCTTGTCTGTTCAACGACAACATGGTGCTGCAGCGCGGAAAGGCCGTGCCGGTCTGGGGACAGGCGACGGCTGGGAACGAGATAAGCGTGAGATTCGCCGGGGAGTGCGTGAAGACGGTGGTAGGTGCAGACGGAAGCTGGCGCATAAACTTGCCGAAGATGGAGGCTTCCAGCGAAGGGCGCACGCTTGAGATCGTCGAGTGCGAGCCCGGATGGTTTGGCACGACGGTCGACACGAAGGCGTTCACTAATGTGGTCGTGGGAGAAGTCTGGCTTTGCGGCGGCCAGAGCAACATGACGTTCGCCATGTGGCCAGCGCCGAGCATCGGCCAGCATGCGGGGCGCGAGCGCAACGGCTATTACGACCTTCTTCTGACGGACGAGCCCGACGTGCGCGGCGTCCACATGCCGTGCTGCTGGGCACCGGAGGAGATCGATCATGCCCGTCTCGACTGGTTCGACTTCACCCCTGCGAACGACCGCGGCAATTTCTCCGCGGCAGCGTGGCATTTCGCGATGCGGTTGCACCAGGCGCTCAAGGTGCCGGTCGGCGTGATCGAATGCGCGTGGGGCGGCAGCTGCATCGAGACGTGGATCCCGCCGTTCGCATACGCCGAATCCAAGTCGTTCAAGAATCTTGCCACGCGCCCCGTGCGGACGGAATGGACCGAGGCGGAGAAGAATAATCCTAAGAACAAGGGCAAGAAGCCTGACTTCCACCAGGATCCGCGCGCGTGCTGGAACGCGATGGTGCATCCTCTGGCGCCGTATGCGATCACGGGCGCGATCTGGTACCAGGGCTGCTCGAACCGCGGCCGGTGGCAGGAATACTACGAGATGCTTGAAACGCTACGCGCAGGATGGGGACGTGCGTTCGAGTGCGGAGCCGACATGCCGTTCTTCCTCTGCCAGATAACGCCATTCGGCTATGGATACGCGGACAACGAGGAGAAGGACAATGGCGCCACGCAGATACGCGAGGAGATGGAGCGTTTCGGTCGCTCGAACGGGAACAACGTAGGCTGCGCGATCCTGAGCGACGTCGGCGAACTCGACAACATCCATCCCGGCGACAAGCGGACCGTCGGCACGCGCCTGGCGGCGCTCGCCCTGAACCGCATCTACGGACGGAAGAACATCAAATGCGACGCGCCGGTGTTCGTGGCGGCAAAGCTCTCGGCGGACGGGAAGAAGGTCACGTTGACCTTCGACAACGTGGAGGCCTGGAACCGCAACGGCACGTATGTGCCGCGCTTCGAACTTGCCGGGGGCGATGGAAAATACGTGGCGGTTAAGGCAGAATACACTACTCGTTCCAAGACGATCGACCTTGTGGTGCCGGATGGCCTTGTGCCCGAGAAGGTCGCGTATATGCGCCGTAGCTGCGTGCATGGCTTCATCAAGAACGAAGCAGGACTTCCGCTCGGGCCGTTCCGCGGCACTGTTTCGCGATGAGGTCGAAATGAAAGACGGCAAATACAGGTTGCTTGTTATTAATCCGGGTTCGACTTCTACGAAAGTCAGCCTCTTTGAGAACGAGACGTCGGTCTTCGAGCGGAAACTATTCCACGAAGCGTCCGTGCTCCTGAAGTTTTCGCATGTCAACGACCAGATGCCATTCCGGCGCGAAGTGATTCTGGACATGCTTAAGGATGAGGGCGTGGATCCCGACACGATCGATGCGTTTGTAGGCCGCTGCGGCGGAACGCACTCCCAGCCCAGCGGCGTCATACGCGTTGACCAGAACGTCTACGACGACGCCGTCAAGGGTCTTGACGGTTCGGAACACCCCGCCAAGCTCGGGGTGATGCTCGCGTGGAAGTTCGCGGAGGAGTTCGGGAAGGCGGCCTTCACGCTCAATTCAACGACCGTGGACGAGCTCAACGACTACGCGCGGCTCACTGGAATCAAGGGGGTGTACCGCTTTGCGCACACTCATTGCCTGAACCAGAAGGCCGTGGCCGAGTTCCACTCCAAGAAGATCGGCCGCAGGTATGAGGACTGCAACTTCATCGTAGCGCACATCGACGGCGGCATCACCGTGGCCGCCCACGAGCACGGCAGGACGGTGGACAGCAACATGGGCGCGGACGGGGACGGCGCGTTCTCCCCCACCCGCATCGGCTCGCTGCCGGTCTTGACAGTGCTCAACTATCTTGAGACGCATTCTGCCGACGAACTGCGCCGCCGCTGCACGCGTTCCGGTGGATTCGTCGATTTCTTCGGAACGTCCAATTCCGACACGATCCACGAGCTCGTGGAGAAGGGCGACAAGAAGGCGACGCTCGTCTGGAACACGATGATCTACCAGATCTGCAAGCAGATCGGCGAGATGGCGGTGGTCCTTTGCGGAAAGGTGGACGGTATCCTCCTCACCGGCGGACTCGTCCGCTTCGCCGACATCGTTGAAGGCATTGAGAAGCATTGCGGATTCATCGCGCCGGTCAGCGCGTATCCGGGCGAGATGGAGCAGGAGGCGCTTGGGCTTTCCGCGCTCAAGGTGCTGCGCGGAGAATGCACCGCGCTCACGTATTCCGGCCGCGACGTGTGGCAGGGGTTTGAAGGGATTGATCTTTGATCCAGAAGGAGTCTGGCATGGAAGTTGTGAAGAAAATCAAGGCGAAGGCGCGCGCCTCCGTGAAGCGCATCGTGTTGCCCGAGGGCGACGAGCCTCGCACTGTCGAGGCGGCGAGGATCGTCGCTGAGGAAGGCGTGGCGGAGCCGATCTTGCTCACGCCCGAGGTCGTCGCAAGCGCGGAGAACAAGACTCGTTTCGACGCATATGCGGCCGCACTCTACGAACTCCGCAAGGCGAAAGGACTCACCGAGGAGGCTGCCGCCAGGCTGGTGGCGGATCCGATGTACTACGGAATGATGATGGTCAAGGAGGGCGATGCGGACGGCCTCGTGTCCGGCGCCGTCCATTCGACGGGAGACATGCTTCGTCCGGCGCTGCAGATCATCAAGACCGCGCCGGGGATGAAGCTAGTCTCTTCCGCTTTCCTGCTGGAGAGTCCGTTTGCGGCGTTCGGGGAGAACGGGCTTCTTGTCCTGGCGGACTGCGTGGTGAATCCGTGCCCGAACGCCGAGGAGCTTGCGAACATCGCGGTGGCGACGGCGAACACCGCCCGCGCGCTATGCGACTTCGGGGAGCCGCGCGTCGCCATGCTGTCGTTCTCGTCTAAGGGCAGCGCGGAGCATGCGCTCGTCGACAAGGTGCGCGAGGCGACGGCAATCGCCCATGATCTTGCGCCTGACCTTCTCCTTGACGGGGAGCTGCAGCTGGACGCCGCTCTCGTTCCGGAAGTGGCGGCGCTCAAGGCGAAGGGAAGCCCTGTGGCCGGGCGCGCGAACGTGCTCATTTTCCCGGACCTGCAGGCGGGCAACATCGGCTACAAGATTGCCCAGCGTCTGGGCGGTGCATCGTGCTTCGCCGTCCTTCAGGGCCTTGCCGGTCCATGCAATGACCTTTCTCGCGGCTGTTCCGTGGAAGATATCGTGAACACCATAGCCGCCACGGCAGTGCAGGCGGGATAGACGGAACCTTTGGATGCCGTGACGGCGGCAGTCGTCAAAGAGGCGCGAACCTATTCGACGTTCGTCTCCTTCGCGCGATCCTCCAGATCGCGGAGATCCAGGGATATCACGCCCTCCACGGCGTTCGTGCGATCGCCCGGCTCCTTGCGCGTGCCGTTCGTATAGGAGCGCCCGAGGACGGCGTTCTTGGGAAGCCCCACATCGTTCTTGATGTCGGCGGGGTCGGCGATGCCGACCGTGACGAAGATGAGGATTTCGTGCTGCTCTTTGTAGCGTTCCTTGCCACCAAACAGCTTGTTGCCTATCCACGGGATTTGGCACAGATACGGAATGCCCGTGTCGAGGTCGTTTTCGATGGTCTTGGAAAGTCCGCCGATGACGGCGGTCTGTCCGCTCTTGAGGGTGAACTCCGTTACGATGCGCTGTATGTCTATGATGGGGAATCTGGAGGATGGGATGTCGTCTCCGTCGCTCACGCTGGGCTTCTCGAAATCCACCTGTTCGCTGATTGTCGGGATTATGGAGACCGTGATGAGATCATTGGTGAGTATCCGCGGACGCACTTCCAGCATCACGCCCCAGCTGAAGAACGCCTCGTGCGCGAACATGAGATTGTCGCGCCCAGGAATCTCCATCATCCGCGTATCGACGTCCAGCGTGTTGTTGTTGCCGTTGAGAACCCGTTTGGCGCTGGAGACGACGTTCGGGAACTTCTGCGTCATATCGACAATCGCTTCCTTGCCGCTCGTCACTATCACCTTCGGGTTGGAGAACGTCTTCACGTCCACGCTTCCCTGGAGCGCCATCAGAATCACCTGCATCTCGGCAACGGAGAGCAACCCCTGAAAATAGCTGCTGTCGGCGGAGCCTCCCTTGGTGAATTCGTATGACTGCGAATTTCCCCGCATCCCGGATGCAGTTGACTGAGAGTACTTCGATATGTTGTCCGGTATGCGTTGACGCGATATGCCGGCGTTGGCCGAACCTGTGACGCCGATACCTTTGAGCGCTTCCCACCTGATTCCCAGATTGTAACCGGCGTAGTTCTTCAGCTCCACGAACCGTGCCTCGATGTACACCTGCCTCGGCTTGCGGTCGATCTTCGCAACCATCGCCGCGCATTCGTCAAGCACCGAAACGGGTGCCGTTACCATTACGGAGTTTGCCTCCACGAATGGAACTGCCATGTCGCCGATGACCGCGCATTTGTTCGAGGACACCAGTCCGCGCCATGTGCGGTTGAAGTTTTCCGCCACCTCCGTAGCGGAGGCGTACGTCAGATCGAACATGCGGGATTTGATCTGTTCCTGGGCATACGCGCCGCATACTGAAAGCGTAAAGACGACGAATGCCATGACACCCGCCATGTGCAATCTACATTTCATATTGAACCTATCCATCTTCATGCCATATCGCAAGCCTGCCGGTAAATTTACAGTGCAACACCCGTTGCCTAGTCCAACACCGGCAATTCCTTCTTGTGAAGGACGTGTATTTTAGCATATTCTGCCTGCGGACACAAGGGACGGGCAAGGGTTGGAGGTTCCCCAATTTTTCTCTGGTACACCATCCATCGATTCGCCGTCCGCCCGTGCGTAGTGCGTAGTACGTAGTGTAGTGCGTAGTGTAGGTGCGTCCGATTTCCGGCGCTCTGTGCCGAGCCGCAGAGCGCCGGGAATCGGACGCACATGCACTACACACGACACACGACAAACGATGCCCAAGGAATCGCCTGGTTTCAGGCAAATGCGGGTAAGTTCCCGAAGTCTCAGCGAATGATCATCCAAAAAAGGTGTTCTGAAATGCCCGATGATCGCGAAGAAAAACCCCATGGTCAAAAATGCCATGTGCTCCATGAAGAGGACGTAAGCACTTTTGGGGGGACTGGGCTTTTGAGCAGCCCTCTACAGCGTTTCGAGCGAGTGGGGGTTGAGGAGGAAGGCCTTAAGTCCCATGAAGGTTATTCCGTTTCTATCCATCCACGGCCTTTCGTATGGGTCGCCGGTAATCACAATCTTGCGGAAGGAATCACGGACATGGCGCAGAGAATAGGTCTCTTGCTCTCGTTTCCCGGAGTCGGGGATGGAAAATACCGATTGAACGTATATGCGCTCGGATGCCTTGTTGATCACAAAGTCGATTTCGCTTGTGACTTGGGTTCGAGCTCCGTTGACTACAGGGTTCGTGGTGACCATTCCCACATCTACCGAATATCCTCGTCGCATCAGTTCGTTGAAGATGACGTTTTCCATGAGATGGGACGACTCGATCTGCCTGAAATTGATTTTGGCATTTCTTATGCCCGTGTCCGTCGCATAGTATTTAAGCGGGCTGGCGAGATACTTGTTCCCCTTTATGTCATAGCGTTTCGATTTATGGACGAGAAATACATCTTCTAGATAGGTAAGATACTTTGCTATTGTGACGTGATTGGTCTTGATCTGCAAGGTCGTGGTTATCGTATTGGCAAGTTTGGTCGGGTTGACGAGGCATCCAATGTTGCTCATGGCGGTGTCTGTAAGCACGGAAAGAAGGCTGTCATTTTTGAGACTGTGCCTTTCCACCACGTCTTTGAGGTAGATCGTCTTGATGAGATTTGTGAGATAGGCGCTCTTTTCGGTGTCTGTATTGAGGAGCGCACATTCGGGAAGACCGCCGAATATGAAGTACGAGTCAACTATTTCCTTGAATTCTGCGGACCCCTTCATCAATGGATAAAACTCTGCGAAGGACAGCGGATTTATCTCGATTATCTCGCTTCGTCCTCGGAACTCGGTTGCGACATCGCTAGAAAGAAGTCTGGCATTGGAGCCGGTAACGTAGGTGCTGACATTGTCGCGTTTGAGAAGCCCGTTAAGGACATGGTAGAAGGTGATGTAGGCTTTTTCGCGATCTTCGGGGCGGAATCGCGAAAGGTCTGTGCCTTCGGGAAGTATTGGTTCAGCATGCTGGATTTCGTCAATTAGGACGTAGCATGGCGAATTGTCGGATGGAAGTCGCGCCCGGATTTGCTTGCCGAGTGTAATGGCATCGCGGCAAAAAAGGAAATCGTCAGATTCAAGATCGATTTCAACGATGTGATCGGGGGAAACGCCACTGTCGAGCAGATGTTGCTTGAAAATAGTGAAAAGGAGAAAACTTTTCCCACAACGGCGCATCCCAACTAGAATCTTTATCAAGTGGTGGCTTTTTGCCTGAATAAGGCGATTGAGCAACAGTTCGCGTTGAATTATCATTTCCGTGCTTTCCTTCTTGTCCACATGTTGACCGATTTGAAAGTGGCAAGATTGTATCAAAACCGTTTCGCCAAGTCAATGGCAGGTTTCAAAATGTTTGATATGTTGACTTGTTTGAAAGCGCTTTGAGGTCTAGTGACCGCTTGGCCGTGTCAAGCGAGGCGCAATATACCAGTTGGTTGATGCATTTACCTTGTTCTACCTGACGTTTATGCGCGGTAAGCCGATTGCCAGAGCTGGATATTGGCTTGATGGAGTTGGATCGGGTGAACGCCTTGCATGGGAGGGCATTGCCTTTGAGCGTGTCTGCATGTGGCACGAACTGGAGATCAAATCTGCGCTCGGAATCGCCGGCGTGTCGGCAAATATCTGCGCGTGGCGAAGTTCCAAGCGAAGTGGCGGTGCGCAAATCGATTTGCTCATAGATCGCAAGGATGGCGTAATCAACGTCTGTGAGATGAAGTTTGTCACGGGGGCGTTTTCGATTGGTGCAAAGTATGCCGACGAACTTGAAAACAAGTTTGCGGTGTTGAAGGAAGAATCTCAAACGGACAAGTCATTGCACCTTACAATGATCACAGCATCAGGCGTCAAGCGCAACGAATACTCGTACCTCGTTCATTCGCAGGTTTGTTTAGATGACCTCTTTCGCATATAGAGAGAGGTGTGTGTGATTTAGTACCATTTTTCGATAGTGATCGACCGCGAAGTCTTCTCGCCTGCCGTAAGGGGGCGTCTGAGAAGTCGCACACATCGGCCTAATTTATGGTACAATATCGGCAATGCAAAGGATGGGGAAATGAAGTCTATTGTATGCATACATGGTTTTGGCAGGCATCAAGGAGGACGCCAGGCTGGGTTTTCATCGGCGCTGCGCACAGCTGTCGAGGGACGGCTTGGCGCGGTGGTGGCCTGGAGCGAAGTGCTGTGGGACGACCTGCTCGACTCGCCGGACATATCGAGTTCGGTTGCGATGCTGCGTGATGCGCATAGGGCCGTATGTTCGTTCTACAACGGCAATGCGGGGACGGCGATCCGGCAGCGCGTACAGGGTATCGTAGCCGACGCTGCGGCGAAGGCGGATGGCAACGTTGTTCTCGTCGGGCATTCATTTGGCGCCGCGATCGCCTACGATATTGTTGCGCGAGGATTGGCGCCTGATGTTCGCGACTTGCTTATGATGGGCGCGCCGATGGGGCTGATAAGGCATCCTGACCTTTTGGTCAGGAACATGCTGGGCGACAAGATGCATGGCTTGGGCGGGTTGCTGAATGTTGCCGGTACAGTCGCGGCGCAAATCTCCGGGATGGCAAATGTGGACTTCGGACAACTTCCGGACGGCGTGAGGGCGGTGGCGTTCCGCAATCCGGAAGACAAGCTGTCCGCCGACCTTGGCGTGGAGTTCCCAAATGTCGAATGTCGCATGGTCGCACCGCCGCCTGGAACGCACGGCCTTGAGCATCATAGACTCTACTGGTACCACGATGATGTCGTCGATTGGCTGTCGCGGGTGCTGGCAACATCACAAACTGTAGGCGGTGCGATATGACAACAGCTGAAAAACTGGTCAAGGTTTTGACGGAGAAGAAGATGACGTGCGCGACGGCGGAGTCGTGCACGGGCGGCGGCGTGGGGTATGCGATCACGGCAGTCTCCGGCTCGAGCGCCGTCTTTTGGGGCGGGATCATCAGCTACGACAATTCGGTGAAGCATGGCGTCTTGGGCGTTCCGGAAGAAGTTCTGTCGACGAAGGGCGCGGTTTCATCTGAATGCGCGGCGGCGATGGCGGAAGGTGCGCGGCGGCTTCTGAAAACCGACCTCGCGGTGTCACTTACGGGCATTGCTGGTCCGGGCGGCGGAAGCGCGGAGAAGCCGGTCGGGCTCGTTTGGTTCGGGCTTGCGTCGGGAGGGTCGCGCTCCCGCGCGACCGTCATCACCGAAAAGAAAGTGTTCCCCGGCGATCGCGAGGCCGTCCGCTCGGCGGCGATTGAACATGCGTTGGGGCTCTTGCTCGCTGCGGCTACAGAGGAAAATACGAAGATTTGACATTTGAGTCGTGTAAGGTTGTCGTTTCTGGACGGTCCCCTATATGACGTGGCCGCGTTCAAGGCCAAATACCAGGGACGAGAGGCGCGGATGAATGATCCGCTGTGATATTGCTTTCGGAGTTGCTTGACTTCGAGTGCATGGTGACGTCCCGTTGTCTCGATCGTGAAGAAGTTCATGAACAGCGGACTGGGCTTTCTGGATTTAATCCAGGAACGGTCTCTCTGACGGTTGTGGGCGAACGCTTTGCGCGCCGCCTAAGTTACGCGATTGTCTAATTTTCTGCCTTGTGGATAATTCTTGAATATGATATGATTGCGCTACGTACAATTGTAGCTAGGTGAATCCTGCGCGCCGCGGAAGCGGTGCGCGCCGAAAACAAGGAGCGCAGAAAAATGAAAAAATCGTTAGTTTGCATGGCGGCGGCATCGTTTGCCGCATGTGCGTTGGCCGATAGCATCTATTGGAACGGCAATGCCGGCAACTTCTTTCTGGACGATCCTGGGAACTGGGGTTCCACGCCGGGTCCGGAAGATACGTGCTACATAGACAAGACCCTCCCCGGGCCGTTGAAAGTCAATGACCGCGATTTCTTCGGCGGCGCGATGCTTCGCTACAAGGACAAAATCGTCGTCACCAACGATTTCGGCGCCGGAAACGCCTTGACGAACGTAGGGCTTATGGCGGGGAGCGCGCTTCATGTCGAAAACGGCGCGACGGTCGTGCAAAAGTCGGGCGGGATTGTCGCATACAAGGGAACGGCCTACGACGGAACGTATATTTCAAACGACGCGTGTCTAATCCTTGACGGTGCGGACTCCTGGTTTGATCAAAGAACGAGTTGTGTCAACCTTCGGCTGTCTGGAAGTTCCTCCCCGACTTCGCCCAAGCTGATTGTGACTAACGGCGCCTCGATGACGGTCGCGTCGATTTTATACGTGGGCAACGGCGGTACCGTCTCTGACGGTAGAACTGTTCCGACCCGGGCTTATGCGTGCGCGGCTGGCGAAGGGACGACCGTCTCGGCATATGACATCCATATAGGCCGAATGAACCCTGTGGGAGGACGGCCAGATTGCACAAATCTCATGGTTGTAGCCGATTCCGCCCATGTGACGGCAAGACGTGATTTCTATGTCGGATACGGTGTCTGTTATTCGGGGTTGGATGTCGTCGGCGGGTTCCTGACTGTCACGAACAACCTGAACGTTGGATATGAAGACGGGTCGTCAAACTGCTTTTTGCGTGTGCTTTCAGGTGGGTCCGCGTGTGTCCGCAACAAGACCGTGATCGGATACAAAAATCCGGCCGATGGCAATAACGCGTATGTGTGCGTGTCGGGCGAAGGTTCGTCGTTCACCGGCATAGGCGATACGATCATCACCGGCGGCGTGTTCCGCGTGGATGACGGCGGTTCGGTGTGTTTGAGCAACAATCTGACCTTTTCCGATTCCCGTATCGAGGTGAACGGGGAAGGTTCCTCCTTTGTCGGTTCGGTGTGGGGGAATACGACGACCGGCGGCGGCACCAACATCCTTTCCGCCTCGCACGGCGCGTCGATCTCCCTGCAACGCATGTATGCTCGCGGGAAATGCAACGTGTTTTCGGCGACGGACGGCGCTTCGATGGATTTTGCGACCAGCTTTAATGCACAAGGCGAGCTTGACACGTTCTTCGCGACGGACGGCGCATCCATAACCGTGCCGAGAATGGAGAAATGCTACAATGTGGTCGTGGAAGGCAATTTCAACTATCGCGACAACATTTATCTCAACGGCACGGACAAAGACAGATGCTCGCTGACGTTCACGAACGCGACGGTGACGGGCGCGCGCATCGAAATGACGAGACCCTCCACGATCCGTCTCTTCAATACGCATCTTTCCGTCACGAACGGTATTTTCATGATGGGAGACGGATCCGGAAACGATGCCGGCAACAACGCATACGAGCGCCATGTGTATGTGGGCGGCACCGACACGTGGGTGAAGGTGACGCAGGATAACGGATTCTTCGTGCGCGGCATTAACACGACAATTCACGTGGAAGTTCCCGCCGAGGGGTTCTCGACGGATCATCCCGTGTTCGATCTGCCGGCGATCACTTTTCAGACTGGCAGCACGCGTATTCGCATCGAGGTCACGGCCGATCCGAAACTTACGGGGAAGGGCGGAACATATACGCTGTTCCGCACTGCGAAAGACAACTCGTGCCAGTGGAACTACATCGACTGGGTATACGATCCCGACGTCATCGTCTTGGACAAGTCTGTGCCGCATGAAGTGCGCGTCCGCGTGAAGCGCCTCGGCGGAGTCATCATCTTCCGCTAACGGCAGGTCGCAAAAGAACCGGTTGCAGGATACGCCGACTTTCGGTAAAATAGAGCCATGAAAAAGATCATCATTCTAGTTGCCGCGGCCTTTGCCGCCGGTGTGTTCGCGATGCCGCCTGGCTTCACGGACGATTGGGACGTTGCCATGAAAAAGGCAGCGGACGAGAAAAAGACGGTGTTTGCTCTCTTCACTGGCAGCGACTGGTGCATTTGGTGCAAGCGTCTTGAGGGCGAGGTGTTGTCCAAGAAAGAGTTCAGCGACGAGGCAGGCAAGGAGTTTGTCCTTGTGTTCCTCGACTTCCCCAGCGACAAGTCGCTCGTTCCGGCGGCCGCGGCGAAGCGCAACGCAGAACTTGCGAAGAAGTATGGCATAAGCGGCTATCCAACAGTCCTTCTGCTTGACGCGCAGGGCAAGGTGTTGGCGCAGACCGGATACAGGAAAGGCGGGCCGGAGAAATACATTGCGCACTTGAAGGGGCTTGCGGCAAATGGTCCGGCCCTCCAGAAATACATAAAGCCCTATGAGAAGAAGGTCGCTGCGATCGGCGGGAGATTGAATGCCGCCGCCAAGGCCGTGGCCGACAAGACAAAGGGCGATGATGCAGCCAAGAGAAAGGCCGCCTATGACGCCATGCCGGAATTGGCCGGACCTTTCATTGACGAATTGACGGCGCTTCGCAAGGAATTTGCCGCAGCGCAGGTGCCGGAGGCGATCGCTGGCGACAAGGACGCTCTGCTCAAGCAAATCGACAACTTCGTCGGCATGCTGAGTAAATTGTCCAAGAAAGAAAAGTAAGTACCGGGTTGCGTTCCAAGGGCGGATATGGCATAATTGGTTTCGTCTGATTCGCCGTCGCGATGAAAGTATCCTTCGGGGCCTTCAGGTCGCCAGACCTGACCCGTTGGGCCGCGATCGGCGGAGGACGCAAGAATTCAATGGCGACATCAATGAGCAAGCCCTTCATAAACGACGATTTTCTTCTTACTACGGACGCGGCGCGCGAGCTTTTCCACTCCTACGCCGAGAAGATGCCGATAATCGACTACCACTGCCATCTCCCGCCTGTGGAGATAGCCGAGGACAAGCGGTGGGACAACATAGCGCAGGTATGGCTCGGCGGCGACCACTACAAGTGGCGCCAGATGCGCACGAACGGCTTCGCCGAGCGCTTCTGTAGCGGCCGCGGCTCCGACGGTTCCGCCTCCGACAAGGAGAAGTTCCTCGCGTTCGCCGCCACGATGGAGAAGCTCCTGCGCAACCCTCTGTTCGACTGGTCGCATCTCGAGCTGGCCCGCTACTTCGGCGTGACCGACATCCTCTCCACGAAGACGGCCGAGACAATCTGGGAGAAGTGCAACGCCGAGCTTGCGAAGCCCGAATTCTCCGCGCGCGGACTCATGACGCGCTCGAACGTGAAGGCCGTATGCACGACGGACGACCCTATCGACTCCCTTGAACACCATGCCGCCGTCAAGGCGTCCGGTTTCGAGGTGAAGGTCCTGCCGGCGTGGCGCAGCGACAAGGCCTCGAAGATCGACGAGCCTGCAGCGTGGAACGCATGGATGGACGCGCTTTCCGCCGCCGCCGGAATGCCCGTGAATACGTGGGACGACTTTCTCGACGCGATGGATCGCCGCCATGCGTTCTTCGAGTCGCAGGGCTGCTGCATCTCCGACTACGGCATCACCGAGATATTCGCCGACCCCTACACTGAGGCCGACGTGCGCAAGGTGTTCGAGAAGGTGCGCACCGGCGGCAAGCCGACCGAGGCCGAGGCGCGCAAGTTCAAGAGCGCATGGCTCTATGAGGGCCTTGCCGCCGACGCCCGCGCCAACTGGGCGGCGCAGCTCCACTACTGCTGCCTCAGGAACAACAACACGAAGATGTTCCGCGAGCTTGGCCCCGACACCGGCTTCGACAGCATCGGCGACTGGTCGTGCGCCGCCGCGATGAACCGCCTGCTCGACCGCCTTGAGCAGAACGACGTTCTGCCCCGCACGATCGTCTATTCGCTCAACCCGCGCGACAACGAGATGCTCGGCACATTGATCGGCAATTTCCAGAAGGGACCCGAGGCAGGTCGCATGCAGCTTGGCGCCGCATGGTGGTTCAACGACCAGAAGGACGGCATGCTGCGCCAGATCGAGGCTCTTTCGCAGCTCGGGCTTCTCTCCCGCTTTGTGGGCATGCTCACGGACTCCCGTTCGTTCCTCAGCTACACGCGCCACGAGTATTTCCGCCGCATCCTCTGCGCGAAGCTCGGCGCCGAAGTGGAAAGCGGCGCGATTCCGTCCGACATCGCCTGGATCGGCGGCATAGTCGAGGACATCTGCTACAACAACGCCAACCGCTACTTCTTCGGAGGGCGCTGAGTAAAAGGAGACGACGAAGATGTCCAGGCCAATCCTATGCGACAGACGATCGTTCATTTCCGGCGCGCTCGCCGTGCCGTTCATCGGCGGGTGCCGCTCGTTCGGCTGCCGCAACAAGCCGCCGCGGCGCGTCAATGCAAATGAAAAGGTCAATGTCGGCATAATCGGATGCGGCGTGATCGCCAAGGGAACGAACGTGCCGGGCTTCCTGAAGGATCCGCGCTGCCGCGTGACCGTGGCGTGCGACATGGTGAAGGTCGCGCCCGGATACTTCTACGGCGAGAAGCCGAAGGGCGCCGCGAAGTCCGATGTCTTCGAAGGCGACATAAAGTACGACTCCAAGGTTCCGCGCGACGTGTGCGGATCGACGATCGTGAAGAACCAGATCGACGCCCATTACGGAGACAAGGCGTGCCGCGAGGTGTTCGACTGGCGCGATGTAGTGAACGATCCCGCCATCGACGCCGTGTGCATCTGCACGCCCGACCACTGGCACGCAATCATCGCCATCGCGGCGATGCGCGCAGGCAAGCATGTGTTCTGCCAGAAGCCGATGTCGCTCTCCATCGCCGAGGGCAAGGCCATGGCCAAGGTCGCGAAGGAGACCGGCGTCACGTTCCAGACCGGCAACCAGGGTCGCAGCAACGTGAATTACATCTTTGCCGAGATGCTCGCTCTCAACGGCTATGGCGGCAGGATAACCGGCGGACTCGTCACGATTCCGGGCGGAGACCATTGGATCGGCCATGGGCGCAGCGAGGCCCGCTCGCCGCTTCCGAAGTGGATGTCCCCCGAAGCGTGGGAGATGTGGCAGGGCCCCGCCGAGCATTGGGAAGGCAACGCATTCATCCCGTCCATCCACGAGCCGACGTGCTGGCGCTTCAACAAGCGCTACGGCAACGGCATGGTGGCCGACTTCGGCGCGCACGAGTTCGACGAAATCCAGCGTGGCCTTGGAACGGACTACACCGGCCCTGTGCGCGTCGAGAACGTGACGAGCGATCTGCGCCCGGACGCGGAACGCACCGTGTTCAGCTGGGCTAAGACGTTCTCGTTCGACTTCGTCTACGCAAACGGCGTGCGCATCGAGGTGCGCCAGCTCAGCAAGGAGAAGGGCATCCCGCGCCAGACCGTGTGGCACACCGAGAAGGGCGACATCGGCGTTAAGGCCGGCAAGATCGTGGTCCCCGGCGAACTGAAGGATTTCGCATGGAAGGACTTCAAGAAGACCGACAAGTTCATCTACAGGCCGCAGGAGAACCACTGGCACGAGGCGGACTTCATCGACGGCATCCTCCAGGAGCGCCAGTGCTGCGCGCCGTGCGAGGTTGGGCATCGCACCATCTCGATGGCGCACATCGCGAACGCCTGCATACAGCTGCGTCTCGACGGCATCGGCTGGGATCCGGCGAAGGAGGTCTTCACCGGCCCGCACGCCGCCGAGGCGATGGCGAAGTGCTACGCAAGCGAATACCACAACGGCTGGGAACTTGACGTGTAAGGAGGAATGAAAATGAAAAACGGAAAACTTCTATGGGTGGCAATCGCGGCGGCAGTCATTGCCGGCGGGTGCTGTTCGTCGAGCCGTTGCTGTGGCCCGAAGACGGACGCAGAGGGCTTCACCTACATGGACGGACGCCGTGTCTCCGCCGAAGCGCCGGGCGATTTCTACGTCATCCGCTACGAGTACCCGTCCGCAGAACCGCACGAGGGCACGCGCAAGGCCCTTGGCGCGAGGTGGATGTTCACCGAGGTCCGCCAGCTCGGCGATTCGGTCACGATCGTCGAAGATGGTGTCCTGAAGGTGCAGAAGCGCCGATTGTGAAATGAGCGGCAGTGCGGATTTCTTCGACGGTGCGCTGCGCGACGGCGGCATACTGATAACCGGAGCGTCAAGCGGCATCGGAGAGGCCATTGCCGTTGAGTGCGCCAGACGAGGCGCCAAGACGCTCTTCCTATGCGGGCGCGACGAGGGACGGCTGGCGTCGGTCGCGGACGCTTGCCGTGCGGCAGGCGCTGAGAACGTTCGTGCGGAGCTTGTGGACGTGACGGACGCAGCGGCTGTCGATGGCTGGATGCGCGCGTGCGACGCGGAACGCCGCATCACGGTGGTGTTCGCCAACGCAGGTCGCGGCACCGGAAGGGAGACGTCCGAGAACGTTCGCAAGACGTTCGCCCTCAATGTCGGCGGCGTGGTGAACACCGTCCTGCCCGCGATCGAGCTTTTCCGCACGCGCGGCACGCGCCCTGCCGGCCAGATAGTGATCACCGCCTCGATAGCCGGATATGCGCCGCTTCCGGGATGTCCGTCATACGCCGGAACAAAGGCAGGCATGAAGAGCTGGGGCCTTTCGCTGCGCGGATTCTTGCGCCCCGAAGCCATAAGGGTCAACGTCGTGTGCCCCGGCTTCGTGCGTTCGCGCCTCACCGACCGCAACACCTGCCCGATGCCGTTTTTCATGGAGGCGCCAAAGGCCGCCCGCATAATCGTTTCGCGCGTGCGCCGCAATGTTGGGCTGATCGCCTTCCCTTGGCCGATGCGGCTGGGTTCTTGGCTTCTGTCGGTCCTCCCGTGGAGGATCTCGGAATTCATCGCGCGCCTGCTTCCCGAAAAGAATGCCGACAATTCGCAGGGCATAACGCTGTGAGCGCGGAATTTTTGCTATAATTAAGGGCGACAACGAACAACAATCCCCTAAAGGAGTACCAGAATGAACATCAGAAAAATCATGTTTGCCGCCGTGGCCGCATTGGCCGTAACCGCGTCCGCCGCGCTGGAGAAGGTGTGCGTGCTGCAGATCGCCGACGCTTCGACGCTTGCCAAGGCTGTGGCGAAACTCGGCGAAATATCAGGAAATCAGATGCTAGGCGCGATGACGGCAGGATTCTTCATGGAGCCGCCAGGCAGCAAGTTCTTCGGCCCGATGCGGCCGGAGTCTTCCGCCCTGCTGCCGATATACCTCGACCCTGCCGCAGTCGGCAAGGAGATAAACGGCAACATGGACATCGATGACGATGACATAGGCTTTGCGGTGCTGTATCCGATGGTCATTTCGCGCGCCGATTTCCTCAAGCGCCACCCAGGCGCCGTGGAGACGAACGGCATCGTGCGCGTAAAGGGCGGAATCGACGATGATGACGACGAGGACGACGAAGACTGCAAGGAATTCACGTATGTGGCTTTCTCCGCAGACGGGAAATGGGCCTGCGCAAGCACAGAGTACGCTTTCGCTTCGCGAGCTCTTGCAGACGCCAGTTTCGCGGATAAGCCGTTTGGAGGCGATCTCGTGCGCATATCGGTCGAACCGGGGGGCATGGCGGCCCTGCGGAAGCTGATAGCCGCCTACACCGAGGAGGCCAAGAAGAACAATCAGCCCATCGACAAGCGCATCGTCGACGTTTTCGCCGGATTCGACTCCATGTCCATCGGCCTTGCCATAGGCAACGCCGGAATCGATTTCAAGTTTTGCGCAAAGACGGTTGAAGGCACGGAGCTTGCCAAGGTCGGCGTGAAGACTCTTCCCGCCGATCCTCTAGCCTTTGCGGGAGCGGACGCATTGTTCGCAAATTCCGATCTTGGCCTGTGGAATGGCGATGCCGCCGCATCGTGGAATGCAGTCGTTTCGATCCTGAAGCGCCACGGCATAGACATCGCGACTTTCATCGCATCGAATTTCGCGCCCGACGCCGCGAGCCTCAAGTTCGACGTGAAGGCGTTGGTCAAGTATGCCACCGGCCCCGCAACGAACCAGTTTGCGAAAATCGACGCCGAGAAGCTCTTCAAGGATTTCAAGGAATGCAAGGCGTTTGACGTGCCCTTGAAGGCCGCCGACAAGCCGCAGAACGTCGCGCTTTCCATTGTCGGGTTCAAGCCGAAGTTCACCGCCTCGCAGCGCTTTGCGGCCACGTTCCCGGAAGCGAAGGGCCGTCCGCTTTTCGCGGCGAGCGTGATGTCTCTCTCTGCGCTGATCCAGGCGATAGTGCCGGCCGTCATAGCCGAGATCCCCGAGAAGGATCGCGCCGAGGCGCAGCCGTTCCTTGCGTTCCTGCCGCAGGAGAGCAATGCCGGCGTCGCGACGATGCAGTGGCGCGAGAAGGACAGGATACGCTGCGTGTTTCGCATCTCCGCCGACGAGATCAAGGGGATCAGCACAGCAGTTTCGGCAGCCATGGCCGTGTCGATGACAAAGCAGAACGATTGACGGGCGCGCGTCCGATCGCCTCGTTTGATAATTGAACGCAGTTTTATTAACATTTGCGGTCGCTTGACCGAAAATCAGAAAGGTTGGTTATATGAGATCAGAGATGTTCTTTGCCGCTGCAGCCGTCGCATGTGCGGCGTTCGCGGAAAACATTCCTTCGATGGACGACGTTCACATATACGGCCATGTGGCAAACCGCATGAACGCCTGCATCAAAAACCACGTTTGCGAGACCGATCCAATGTACTTCGCGCGCGAGTTCCGCTATCCGGCCGAACCTGGCGCGTGGCAGACGGAGTTCTGGGGCAAGTACATGCTTTCGGCGGTGAAGTTCGCCTTCTACACCCACAACGAGGCCCTGAAGGCCAAGATCGCAACGTCCGTGAAAGAGGTGATCTCCAACCAGGAGGCAGACGGCTACATAGGCAACTATCCCAAAGAACGCCGAGCCGACAAGGGGTGGGACCTCTGGGGCAACAAGTATACGATGCGCGGGCTCGTCGAATGGTACGACTACACCGGGGACAAGGCGGCTCTTGCCGCGGCAGAACGCCTTGCCCGATACGTGATGGGCATATTCGGCCCCGGCAAGCGCAACCTGAACGAGACTGGAGCCTGGCGGGGGCTGCCCAGCTGCTCGATGCTCGAAGTGATAGTGAAGCTCTACGAACGGACGGGCAACAAGGACTATTTCGAGTTCGCGCGCTACATAGTCTCGCAGCTTGACGACGGCGAACGCTCGCCGCAGCTGATACGCAGCGCCCTTGCAGGCGTGCTCCCAAGCGAGCGCGTTACAGACCCCGACCCCAAGAGAATGTGGGTCCTCTCCAGCCGCAAGAGCTATGAGATGATGAGCTGCTATCAGGGGCTTCTCGCATGGTATCGCGTTTCGGGCGACAAGCGCGCTCTCGAAGCCTGCGTAAAGACGGCCGAGGCAATAGCCGCCACCGAGGTCAACATCGCGGGAGGCTCATCCTGCCATGAGAACTGGTACGGCGGCACGGCGAAGCAGACGGAAACGTACATCTACGAGAACGAGACGTGCGTCGTGACCACCTGGCTCAGGTTCTGCCGCGAACTGCTCGTCGCGACAGGGGATTCCAAATGGGCGGACCAGATAGAAAAGACCTTCTACAACGCATATCTCGGCGCGCAGCGTCCCGACGGCAGCGAGTTCGTGCAGTACACGTCGCTCTCCGGGCGCAGGCATCTCGGCGAAGACCACAGCCGCCTGCACACGAACTGCTGCAACGCGAATGGTCCGCGCGGCTACCTCGCGTACCTCACCGCGCTTCTGACGGCGAATGACGACGCGGTGATGTTGAACCTGTACGCTTCGGGCACGGCGTCGGTGGTGTGGCCCAAGACAGGCGAGAAGATTTCGCTGGAGACGTACACTCTCTATCCTAAGACGGACAACGTCTCCGTGCGCTACCGCGAGCGCGAGCCGAAGCGTTTCAAGCTGAAGCTGCGCATTCCGTATTGGAGCGCGAACACGTCGGTTTCGATCAAGAGCGTAGGCGGGGACAGGAAACAGCTTCCAGGCGCGAAGGCGGGCGAATATTTTGCCATCGACCGCGAGTGGAAGTGCGGCGACCAGGTGGATCTGCGCTTCGACTTCACCCCCGTAGGGCATCGTCTGAACGGTTGCGCGGCGTTCACGGTGGGGCCGATTCTTCTTGCTCGCGATGCGCGCTTCGGGCGCGGCGACATCTCGGAGGTGCTCGCCCGTTGGGCGAACGTCGCCAAGCCGCAGATATTCCGCACCCGCACCCAGGACGATGCGTTCTACGCCACATTCGCCGGCCTTTTCATGACAGGCGTCCACACGAAGAACGCCGGGGAGAAGTATCCTTCCGTCATAGATTTCTGCGACTACGCCTCGGCGGGCAACACATGGGGCGACGATTCTTCGTTCCGCGTTTGGCTTCCCATCGAGAAGGTTCCGGAAAGCCTTTGACGCTGAACGGCTGATGGCCAAGAGCTTCGTTTGCAAATTGGAAGATTGACGACATGCAAAAAGCGGTAAATGTCCTTTTGGTGTTTTCGCTACTCTTCGCGGGCGGTGCGCGGGGAGCGGATTTGGTGAAGGGGTGGGAGACGCCCTCGCCGGAAAACAGGCCATGGTGCTACTGGTGGTGGGTGAACGGCCATGTTGACGAGAAGACGATCACCGCCGATCTTGAGGCGATGAAGCGGCTTGGCTTCGCCGGGCTTCTCATGTTCGACTCGCGCGGCTACTGGGATGACGATAGGCACGTGGTGAACCCGAAGGCGGAGATCGCCTTCATGAGCGACGAGTGGCAGCGCCATGTCGTGCACGCCATCAAGGAGGCGGCGCGCCTCGGGCTCAAGTTCACGATGAACATGAGCTCTTCCGGCGGCAAGTTGGATGGACCTTGGGAAGTCGGCGAGGATGCGCCGAAGAGGCTTGTCTACCGGCTCTACCCGGCAGGCACGAAGCGTGAGGCCATGGAGCCGCCTGACATGCCCTACTACCACGACATTGCAGTGCAGACGGTCTGGTACGAAGGCGATGAGCTCAACGTGTCGCCCGATTGGATCAATGGCGGCGACGGAGTCTACACGATGGCGGCGACATCGGGGAAACGCCTAGACGGGGATGCGGCCAAGCCGCGCCGCCTTCTCCCCGCCGGAACACCCGGCGCAAAATCTGTCGTTGTGCGGTTCGGCTATGCCGTGCTGCCTGGACATGAACATGACGTGGACGTTCTGGATGCGAAGGCGATTGCCGGGCATTTCAACCGCTTCCAGGGTACGCTCATGGCGAAGTTGCCAGGTCTTGTCGGCCGCGACAGGACGCTGACGCACCTCTACTCCGTAAGCTGGGAGGGCACGATGCCCACTTGGACAGGGGATTTCGCAGATGCCTTCCGCAGTCTTGCCGGATTCGACATCATTCCGCATCTTCCGCAGTTGGCCGGCTTTGTCGCCGGTTCGGAAGCCGAGCAGGAGAAGTTCATGCGCGTCTACAGGCGCGTGCGCAACGACCTTTTCCGCGACCGTTTCTACGGCACGATGCGCGATCTCGCGCATGAACGCAACGTAGACTGGTACTCGGAGTCCGGCGGGCCTTGGCAGCGCAAGCCGCAGCTGTTCCGCGAGGCGGACCAGATATCGTTCCTTGCCGTCAACGATCTTCCGCAGGGGGAATTCTGGCCGGCCGGCAGCGCCTCGTCGCCCGGACGCCACCATGTTCGCGCCGCCGCCGCGACTGCGCACATCTATGGTCTGCCGCGAGCCGCGGCCGAGGCATTCACGCACATGATGCGCCACTGGTCGGTCGATCCTGCATATCTCAAGCGTTCTGGCGACGCGGCGTTCATCGGCGGCATAAACCATCTTGTGTGGCACACGTTCACATGCTCGCCCGACAAGTTCGGCGTGCCAGGCGCGGAATACTTCGCGGGTTCGCACATCAACCGCCATGTGACTTGGCATTCGCAGCTAGGCGCATTCGTCACATACTTGGCGAGATGCCAATGGATGCTCCAGCAGGGGAAACCCGTGCTCGACTACGCCGTCTACGCGGGCGACCGTCCATATCAGCACTGGGGACTTTACGAGGACAAACCGTACGACTCGTCGAAGGCCCGTCTGCCGCGAGGCTATTCATATGACATCGTGAACGACGACGCTATTCTGCACCGGTTCCGCGTCGATGGCGGCAAGCTCGTTCTTCCTGACGGACTTTCCTACGGCGCGCTCGTGTGGGATCCCGAATTCAGGGATGAGCCCATCCCGCCGGCCGTCGTGGCGCGCGTGGAGGAATTCAGGAAGGCGGGGCTGAAAGTGTTCCAGGCTGACGAAGCTGCGCGAGTGGCCGAATTGTCCAAGCCCGACTTTGAAGGTCCGTTTGCGGCGGTGCATCGTCGTTCTGCCGATGCGGACATCTATTTCGTCCAGGGCGACGGGAAGGGCGTCATGACGTTCCGTGAATCGTCGTCTGGACGCAACGTGGAGCTTTGGGATGCAGTTTCGGGGCGTCGCTTCGCCGCCGACGCGAAGTCGCGCGCCGATGGTCGCACTGATGTGTCGCTGGATCTCCCCACCGCAGGTTCCGCCTTTGTCGTGTTTCGCAAGTCTTCCGGTGCGGTCGCGCCGGCGCCGTCTCGGCGCGCGGCGTTGAAGACGCTTGCCGGACCGTGGAGGGCCACATTCGCGTATCAAGCCGGAATCTCAGCTCCGGCACCAAAGCCCGTCGTGTTCGATGCGCTTGTTGACTGGACTTCGCGCGAAGATCTCAAATACTTTTCGGGTACCGCCTCGTATCGTGCCACGGTGCAACTTTCCCCGGCGGAGGCTGCGCAAGCAACAGAAGTCTCCGTCGGCACGTTGCCGAGCGGCCTTGCGCAGGTGTTTGTGAACGGCAAAGACTGTGGCGTGGCGTGGTGTGCGCCGTGGACTGTTTCTGCCGCCGGAGCCTTCCGCGGCGGCGACAACGACGTCGAGATACGCGTTGTGAACAACTGGCACAATCGTCTCATAGGAGATTGCTTTCTGCCGGAAGACAGTCGCGTAACGCGCTCGACGCTTCGCTATTGGAACGTGCCGCGCAGGGGTGCTCCGCAAAGGAAGTGGGATATCACACCTACAGTGTACTCTGGCTATACGTCTTTTGATCCGCTTCAGCCTTCAGGTCTGCTTGGTCCTGTCGAGGTCAGATAGCACGCTTGCCCCGAGAAAATCGGGGTAAGCGTATTATGTGTGCGGTTGGCCGCATGGCGTTCAGGATGTGGTATAATATGTGGCGATGACACAGACACCCGATTGCGACGCGAATCTCCTTTTCTGGCAAGGCGACTCGCTTGACGTGACACTTTCGCTAGGCTCGTCCCGCCAGGGACGTGCATTCTTCCGCACCGACATCGGCGGCGCCGCGGTGCGCCGCCGTGAGATCATCGAGGCCAACGATCTTGGCCTCACTCCACTTGAGAAGGCGTGGCGCGACGTGCCGATGCAGGAAGTCGCCCCCGGCGAATGGACTTGTAGCGTTCCGCTCATGGAAGTGGGCGTGTTCTCCGGCAAGTGCTGCTTCTTCCCGGCCGGCGAGGGCGTCGCCCCCGAATGGCCCGAAGGCGGTAATCTGCACGTGAAGGTGGAGCCGGCGGACGCCCGGCGCGGCAACTCTATCTACACGGTTTTCCCGCGCCAGTTCGGCTCCTTCCGGGAAGTGAAACGCCGCCTTGATTTCATCATGGACGAGATGGGCTTCGACATCATCCAGACTCTTCCCGTCTTTCCCGTGCCGACCACATACGCCGTGATGGGCGAATACGGATGTCCGTTCGCCGCGCTTGATTTCTTCTCAGTTGATCCCGCGATGGCGGAGTTCGACACGTCAGCGACGCCGCTCGACCAGTTCCGCGAACTTATAGCGGCCGTCCATGCGAAGGGCGGGAGGCTGTTCGTGGATCTTCCGGCGAACCACACGGGCTGGGCGTCCACGCTCCAGACGCACCATCCCGACTGGTTCAACCGCCGCCCCGACGGCGAGTTCGTCTCCCCCGGCGCGTGGGGCGTCACGTGGGCAGATCTCGTCGAGCTCGACTATTCGCATCCCGAGCTTCGTGCCTACATGGCCGAGGTGTTCCTCTTCTGGGTCCGCAGAGGCGTTGACGGCTTCCGCTGCGACGCAGGATACATGATTCCCGAGAAGACGTGGGAATACATCGTGGCGCGCGTGCGCGAGGAGTATCCCGACACGGTGTTCATGCTGGAGGGCCTTGGCGGCAAGATCGAGGTCACTGACGCGCTTCTCTCCCGCGCGGGCCTCGACTGGGCGTATTCCGAGATTTTCCAGACGTACGATCGCGGCGCGTTCGAATGGTATCTTCCCGGGGCGATTGCGCGCGCGCGCCGACTGGGGACGCTCGTCCATTTCGCCGAGACCCACGACAACGACCGTCTCGCGAAAGGCGGCAAGACGTGGGCGCGCCTGCGGGTGGCGCTTGCCGCGCTTCTTTCGCATCAAGGCGCATGGGGCATCGCGAACGGCGTGGAGTGGTACGCAACCGAGAAGATAGACGTCCACGGCAAGAACGATCTCAATTGGGGCGCCGCAGACAGCATGGTGCCGCTCATCGCGCGCCTCAACCGCATGCTTCGCGAGTGCCCTGACTTCGCGGGGAACGGCGAAATAGAGCTGATCGAACGCGGCGAAGGGAACTTCCTGGCCGTCAAGCGCGGCGGTGCTCTCATCCTCGCCAACCTGGACTGCGGCAAAGGCGTGGCGGCGCATTGGGACTTGGCGAAATTCGCGCCCGGAGACTGCTTCGACCTCATGGAGGAGCGCCCGACGACGATTGTGGATGGAACCTGGCTCGAACCCGGCGAGTTCAGATGCGTTTCGCGAACGGAATCGGTAGGGCGGTCGCCCCGCGACCGCCGCCAGATCGCCCCGGTAGGGTCACGCGTCCCGCGTGACCGCAGCCAGCCGTCAATAGAGCGAGCTGTGGAATGGCGTTTCCCCGAAGATTTCAATCGTATCGTGTGCGTGCCTGCGGGCATGGCGGTGAAGGTGATATGCCCGCATCCGTTCCGCGCGCGTCTGCAGGATGGCGAGCGGACGCTCGCCGTGGCGAGAGGCGCAGCCGAGGGCGGAGCTTTCGCCGCAACGCTCGTGCCGCCACCGTACAGGGGCGACGGCACGCGCGGCGAATTGCGCGAACTCATCGTTTCCGACTATGCACCCGAAGGCGTGACGCGCCGCCGGGCAGCCGTCCTCTTTGCGCCGCCGTCGTCCGCCGCGCGCGTGAAGCTTGAGTGGACAGGCGTGGAGGTACGCGCCGACCCGTCGCTTGAGACAGTCCTTTCCAACGGCGCAGGCGCCGCTTCGCGCGTGAAGCTCGCGTGGGGGGAGATCGCATCGCAGTACGATGCGCTTTTCGCCGCCAACACGAATCCGCGCGTCCCGGCGGACAGGCTTGTCCTGTGGACTCGCTGTCGTGCGTGGCTCCAGTACGAAGGCTACAGCCGCGAGTTCAACAAGGACTGCATCGAATCATTCCGCGCCGATCCAGCGGGGCGCATGGCGCGCTGGCTCTTTCGCGTGCCGTGCGGAATGGGGCGTACGGCGGAATTCGAGTTCCGTCTGGCTCTGGCGGAAGACGGCGGGAACAAGGTGAAGCTGGACGTTCTGCGCACTGGCGGCGATGCCCACGGCGCGATGCGCATAGTGTTCCGTCCAGACCTCGAATGGCGCAGTTTCCACTCCACCACCAAGGCGCAGGGCGCGGTGGAGCAGGCGTTCGCCAATGCGGCAAGCCCCGTTGGAGCAGGCGCATTCCGCTTCGCGCCGTATGGATCGGGCGATGCGTTTGTCTTGTCCGCATCGGCGGGCGAGTGCCACATTGATCCGCAATGGACGTATTCCGTGGCGCATTCCGAGGAGGCCGAGCGCGGGCAGGAAGCGAGCGGCGATCTCTATTCGCCGGCGTGGATCGCATGCGATTTCGCCGCAGCGGGCGATGTTGTTTCGTTGGAAGGCACGTACGGCCGCGACGGCGTTCCATCGCCGTCAGCCGCCGATGCGGCGCGGCCGGAGTCCGCGCCCTACCAAACCTCCGAATCGTCCCCCGGTAGGGCGGCCAGCCCCCTGGCCGCCGTTCCCGTCCCGGATGCTCTTCGCGAGGCGCTCAGGCTCTTCATCGTCCGCCGCGACGACGTGAAGACCGTTCTCGCGGGATATCCCTGGTTCCTCGACTGGGGACGCGACACGTTCATCTTCCTGCGCGGGGCAATCCCCGCAGGGTTCGTGAAGGAGGCCTGTGACATAGTGACTGCCTTCGCGCGCTTCGAGGAGAACGGCACGCTCCCCAACATCATCCATGGCGACACGGCGGGCAATCGCGACACGACAGACGCGCAGCTCTGGTTCATCCTGGCGGTGCGCGATCTGTGCGAGAAGCTCGGCCGCGACAAGTTCCTCGGAACAGATTGCGGCAATGGACGCACGCTCAAGAACGTAGTCGAATCGATAATCGAAAACTATGTGAAGGGCACTCCAAACGGAATCAAGGTGGACGAGGCGTCGGGGCTGGTGTGGAGTCCGTCGCACTTCACGTGGATGGACACGAACTACCCCGCCTGCACTCCGCGCACGGGCTATCCCGTGGAGATTCAGGCGCTGTGGATCGCCTCCCTTCGTTTCCTCGGCGGGAAGAAATGGGAGGCGCTTGCAGAGAAGGCGTCGGATTCGCTCGTTTGCCTGTTCGCGAACGGAAACGGCCTTGCCGATTGCCTCGACGCTCCGGACGGAGAGCCTGCCGCGGCGGCGAAGCGCGACGACGCGGTGCGCCCGAACCAGCTCTTCGCCGTGTCGCTTGGCACGGTGCCGCCGGACGGCGAAATCGCGCGCTCTATCGTGCGAGCGTCTGCGCGGCTCCTCGTGCCGGGCGGCATCCGTTCGCTTGCGGCTGGCGACGGGCGCTATCGCGGACGGTATGCGGGCGACGAGGACACATCGCGCAAACCCGCCTACCACAACGGCACGGTCTGGGCGTGGCCGTTCCCGATGTATGCGGAGGCCGCGGCCGCCTGCGGCGAGCTTTCGCGCGAGGAGGCGCTGTCGCTTCTCGCCACGGCCGTGGACAACATCAACGCGGGATGCGTTTGCCAAATGAGCGAGATTGCCGACGGCGACGCCCCTCATGCGCAGAAGGGATGTCGCGCCCAGGCGTGGAGCGCAAGCGAGACGCTTCGCGTGTGGCTCGCGCTCGACAAGTGATTTGAGGTCTGATCATGTTCAAGGACATAAGGTTCTGGATAAAGGTTGCTGCGTGCGCGGCTTCGGCGTTTCTCCTGTGGGCGGCGTTCCCGCCGCGGGGCGAACTGTACAATGTCGCGTTCGCGATCGCGCCCATGCTCGCGATGTCGCGCCTCTCGGCGCGGCCCGGACGCACGGCGGCATGGTGGTTCGCATTCGGCTGGGCGCATTGGCTCGCCGCTTTGAGCTGGCTTCCTGCAATCAGCAAGAATGGCGGGCCATTGCCCCTTGTGCTTCTTGGATGGGCAGCTCTCGCCGCGGCGTGCGGCGGCTATTTCGCTCTCTTCGGATGGCTTGACGCCAGGCTTTGGAACGGCTTCGCAAAGCGTTCGCGCGCCGCGAAGATAGTCGTCGCCGTTCTTGCGGAGCCTGCGCTGTGGGCTGGAATCGAGTGGATGCGGGCGACGCTTTTCTCGGGATTCGCGTGGAACTTCCTGGGGACAGCAATCGGCGGCGCGCCGTCGTTGACGGCTCCGGCGCGGCTGGGCGGCGTCTATCTGCTAAGCGCGCTGGTCGTGCTTCTGAACGGAGTGTTTGCGACTTTGATCTGCCGCATCGCAAATCAGATGACGGGCGATGTGGAACCGGGCGGCGGTCGCGGCGCCGCGCGCATCGCGAATCTGCTGGAGACGGCTCTGCCCCTGGCGGTGATACTTCTCGCCCTCTGGTGCGCGCCGGCGGCGGAGCATCGCGAGAAGGACGGAACCGCCTATGTGCCGGTGAAGGTCGCGCTCGTTCAGCGCAATGCGCCGTGCTTCTTCTCGCGCGCCGAGCGCGAGGATCCGATGGAGACATACGACAGGCTTCTCTCGGCGGCCTCTGCGGCCAAGCCCGACCTTGTCGTGTTCGCGGAGAGCGCCATGACCGAGTTCGGGCGCATAGGAAGCGAGGCTGCCCGCCACGCGGCGCAGTTTTTGTCCAAGAGATGCGGCGATGCGCCCGTCCTTGCCGGCGGCGACTGGAAAACTCAGGAAGGGCGCCTTTGGAACGCCGCCGCGCTTTGGCGATTCGACGATGCCGCCGCGACGAATTCCTCCCTTGCCCTGCAGGTCTACGGCAAGCAGCATCTGGTGCCGTTCGGCGAATACATATTCTTCGACAAGCTCATCCCGCCCCTTCAGAAGTTGTCGCCCATCGGGGTCTCGCTTTGGCCCGGAGAGGCGGCGACATTGAGGTTGGACATCCGTCGGCGGGGTTCCGGGGCGCCAGAGTCCGCGCCGACCGCCGAAATCGAATTGGCGCCGTTGATCTGCTACGAGGACACCGATCCGCGCCTTTCCGCGCGCGCGGCGCGCTTGGGGGCGCAGGCTATCGTGCTGATCACCAACGACAGCTGGTTCTCGCACTCCGCCGAAGCGGAGCAGCATGCCGCGCAGGCCTTGATGCGGGCTGTCGAGACGGGTCTTCCGATCATACGCGTAGGCAATTCCGGCGTGACGGGCGTCATTTCGCATACGGGGCGTGCGCGTTGGCTCACCGACGGTGAAGGGCGCGCGCTTGTTGACGCGGTAGGCTGCCAGCTCGAAACTGCCTTCGTTCCCGTTGATCCGCAGCCTACGCCGTACGTGCGCTTTGGCGACTGGCCGATGTTGGCGCTGTTCCTGCTCGCGGCCATATTGTCCGTTGTCGGCAATGCGTCGCGCAAATCCGCGCCGGGAATGCCTCCAACTAAACTATATTCCGCACGCGCGCGAGATTTGGTATAATATTTGCCGACAACCGAGAATAGTATTTTCGGGAATCAAAGCAGATAGAACTTTTTAAGCAATGGAGTAGAGCTATGGCAATAGAGACTGTCGAATTTGACCTTTCAATGGTGAACCCCGAGACGGGGCGCTACCTTACCGCCAACATGTACAAGGTGGAGGGCGTCACGAATCCCGACGGTTCTCTTCGCGAGCTGTCCATAGGGCAGCTTGTCATGGCGCTTTGCCTCAAGAGAGCGGCGGAGATCGAGTACAACACCGATCCGGATGTGCCGGACATCGTCTCGCTGATGGATGAGATGGAAACGACAACCGCGATGCTCGAGGCGCTTACGTCCATAGAGCAGTATTGGGTGGAAAAGGAAAAGACCGTAAACGACAGCCATGGATTCGGTCCGCTGAGCGCCTGGTACGTCGGCGCCGAAGGTCCGTACAAGGGCATGAACCAATACAAGTTCCTGACTCAAGTCGCGGGAATCAGCCTTGAGTCGGGCACATGGATAGGCTTCAACGGCTACACGAGTTCGGCGCGTCCGGTCATTTCCTACGAAGACCTCATGTCGCAGATCGAGGCCAAGATGGACGAGAAGAATTCGTTCAGCCAGCAGAAGATGATCGAGCTGCAGTCGCTCACAAACAAGCGCGACCAGAGCTACGACATGATCTCAAACATCCTCAAGAGCCTCAACACGACGCTCGTGGGCAACGCGAACAACATGTAGGCTTAGGTTAAGGTGAAGGGGAAGGTTTAGGTGAAGGTTTCCCTCTTCATATCTGCGGCAGTAGCCATCTTCTCGCTTTCGGCGAGGGCGGGGTTCACGTCGTCCGGGACGATCGGCAACGGTGACCTCGGGGCGGAACTCGAAGACGGCAAGGTGTACGTCGTGTCCGAGAACACGACGCTTTCCCGCACCACGCCCTACAGCGCGCTGTACGTGAAGAGTGGCGCGACGACTGTCATCTACGTTAAGAAGGGCGTGACGCTTACGGTCAACGGAGGCAATGCGTCGGGCACGGAGGGCGCGGGCGCGGGCATCCGCGTCAATGACGGCTCCACGCTGATCGTCACCGGCGGTGGCAATCTGAACGTCACCGGCGGCAACGCGACGAATGGCGCGAATGGCAGCGGTGCCGGCGAATGCTATCTCGACATGGACTCGTCGCACGGAGGGAATGGCGGCGCTGGCGGCAACGGCGGCGGCGGCGCTGCCGCCGCCATCGGCGGCGCTGGCGGCAACGGCGGCAACGGCGGCGCGAGTCCGGCGAACGAAGATTGGGTCGAGACGAACGACACGGACGATTACGACCGAAACGGCAAAGACGGCAATAATGGCGGCGCGGGCACCGCGGGCGGCAGCTGCGGAACCGTCTATCTGCTGGGAGCGCTCACAGTGAACGCGACGGCCGGCAACGCCGACTCCGCGACGGGAGGCTCGGCTGGAAGCGACACCTACGGTGAACATGAGCCGAACGGCACGCACATCAACTGGTATTACGTTGGCGGCGCAGGCGGCGGCGGAGGCGGCGCGGGTGGCATCGCCGCGTCATACTCCATCGGCGGCGGTGGCGGTGGCGGTGGTGGCGGCGGCTCCGGCGGCAATGGCGGACTTTACTGGGCCGGGAACTATGGCACCGGCACTGCGCACAAGCCGGACGGCGCCGGCGGACAGGGCGGGTGGGACAACGGCGTCTCTTCTTCCCGCACGTCGCCCGACTACGCCCAGAGTTCATCCGGCAGTTACTACAAACGCGGCGGCCTCCGGGGTTCCGGCGGCGCAAAAGGCTCCAATGGCACAGACGGCAGCGTCCGCAAAGACGTCGGCGTGTCGTTTTCCGGGACGGGAGCGTTTTCCGATGCCGACACGCATTCCGCCATCGAATACACGCTCAAGTTTTCCGACGGCCTGCGCATAGACGAGACGATGACGGCCAAGCTCGGCTATGCGTTGCCGACCCCGCCGACGACTCCTTCCCGTTCGGGCTGGACGTTCAACGGCTGGTTCACGGGGAAGAACGGCACCGGAACGAAGTACTACGACGCCAATGGAACGGCAGTCATCGATGAATACTTCAATGTGGGCGACGTGACGCTCTACGCCTCCTGGACGAGTACGGATCCTTCGGCGGCCGGCACCATCACCATCAACGGCACGACTCTCGTGGGAGGCATCTCCGATTCGGGCTACGGCTGGAGCTACGACGGCGACACCGGCATACTCAGACTCTACATCTACGCCTCGAATTATGTCATCACGGGCACTGACAATGTGGGCGAGTTCAGCATTCTGGCGGATGCGCTTTGCTCCGTGACGCTGTCGAACCTCACGATCAACGCGAGCGCCAACAATATCCGTCCGCCATTCGAGGCCGTGGCCGGCAAAAGTCCCCTGCTTACGTTCAAGGGCACGAACCATCTCTATGGCCCCAAGAACCATCCAGCCGTTTACATACAGCCTGATGCGACGCTGACGATACGCGACAGCGGCGGCACGTTGACGGCGTACGGCGGAGCCAATGCCCCCGGCATCGGCGGCAAGGTGGGCGACACGTCTGGAACCGGCACGCTGAACATCGAGGGCGGCACGATCACGGCGAACGGCGGCACGGAAGGCTCCGGCATCGGCGCGGCTAAGGGCAGCGGATTCGGGACGGTGATGATCTCCGGTGGCACGATCACGGCTAAAGGATCGGCTCTGGGCGCTGGCATTGGCGGCAGCAACGGCGCCGGCATGGGCACATACATCATCAGCGGCGGCACGGTGAATGCCACGGGCGGCAGCTCCGCCCCCGGCATCGGCTGCGGTCCCGACGGCATAGGCGGCAGCATCACGATCTCCGGCGGCACGGTCACGGCCAGAGGAGGGAACAGCGCGGCCGGCATCGGCGGCGGGCAAGCGAGCACTTTCGGCTCGATCACGATCACCGGCGGCGACGTCACGGCAATTGGCGGCATCTCGAACTGCGCCGCCGCCATCGGCGGCGGCTACAACGGCAAGGGCGGCGCAATCAAGATCTCGGGCGGCAACGTGACTGCCAACGCGAACGCCTCCAATCACTATGGCGCCGGCATCGGCTCCGGCGACGCGAGCCGCGGCAACATGGGGATGGAGACCGGCATAACCGTGGAGATCACCGGCGGCTTCGTCACGGCCACGAGCAGAGCGGCGGCAGGCATCGGCCCGGGCGACTACACCAAGTGTGGAGCAATCACCATCACAGGCGGCACCGTGTACGCCAGGACATCGAATCCTTCTGGAAGGGGGGACATCGGCAAGGGCACATATTACGCAGAGTCGGTGACAATCCAGGGCGGAGCAGTCTACAGCGACAGGATCAATCCCGACCCGAAAAACAGGCGTAGCGAGAATGTGTACCTGATGGATTTCGACATAGGCGTGCCGACGAACAAGGTGGTATCGTTCTCCATGGGCACCTACGAGTATGGGCTCACAGACGTGTACACCGACAGCAGCGGAAACCTGCGACTGTGGCTCCCCTCGACCGGCGACCAGAAAGCCACGGTTACGATCGAGATGGCGGACGGGTCCATGCACTATTTCTGCTTCATAATCGACGAAAACGGGAAACGAATCGACCAGGAATTTCTCATGGTCAACGGGGCTTTCGTTGTCGAAGGAATAGCGTGTTCCGGCGTCGGCTGGCACGCCACTGCGGACGGCACCGTTTATCTGGAGAGCTCTCCGCTCGAAGTTACGGGCCTGTCCACCGGCGGGGTGTATCGCATCATCGTGGCCGAAGACGCGGCGAATGCCGTCACGCTCTCGAAGCTCACGCTTGTCGCGCCAAACAAGACGGACTCTTCGGCATTATACATAGCCAATGCCGCCTGCACGTTGACGCTTCAAGGCGACAACATTCTCGCCGGAAGCGGGTCGTATTCGGCCGGCATCGGGGTGGCGAAGACGGCGACGCTTACGATTACGGGAGGGTCGCAGTCCTCTGCGACCGCCACAAGCGCACCCCTCTCGGCGCTTTACGCAATCGGCGGAAAGTACGCGGCCGGCATCGGCTCCGTCGGCGGTTTTGACCCGCCCGGAAAGATCGTGATCGAATCGGGTTTGATCGAGGCGACTGGCGGCGATAAGGCTGCCGGCATCGGCGGAGGAGCGAATTCGAATCTGGAGGAGGGGAACATCACCATAAACGGCGGCGTCGTCATCGCGCAAGGCGGTACTTACGCCGCGGGAATCGGCGCCGGTCAGGGGAAGTTGCTGATCCCCAACGGAGCGGTCGTCGTGAACGGCGGCACGGTGACGGCGTATGGCGGCTCGGGGTCGGCGTCGGACTTCGTGAGCAGCGCGGGCAACACGCTTAACGTCACCGGCGACGGCCAGTACAAGAGCACTGTGATCAACGGCGGTAGCGTCATCCCCGGCACCACCGGCACGGTGGAACCTCGCCCGGTTGACGAGGCGGGCAACATCCTCTACCGCGTCCTGATCGACGGTTTCACTCCTGGCGAAGAAGTGTCGATTTCTTGCGAGGATCTGCCCGAGTCGTATTCCACCGAAGGCATAGTTGCCGACTCCGACGGCCGCATCTGCCTGTGGATGGCCGCCACCAACCATGCGCACACGATCATTGCGAACGGACAGTATTACGAGACTCCATACCCATACGCCGCCTCATCGCAGAAGCTCTACACGACAGACAGCAACATGCTCAAGGAAGACGGCGGCGCCAAACCGCCGGAGTCGCAGGTTTCCGACAAAGATCCGTCCATTACGCTTTGGCGCGTCACCGTGCCGGGTCTGACGCCTGGCGCTTCCGTGGCGCTCGACCTATCTGCGTCGCACAAAGTGATCAAGCGTGTTGCCGATGCTGACGGCGAATACTTCTTCTACGTGGCCGACGGCGGCTATCTGTTCAAGGTCAACGGCGTGGAATACTGCGTAGTCGTTTCCGGTGGCCCGGCCATCGCCAAACGCACGGTGGGCCTGTACGTGAACGGCCTCGACGTCTGCCTGGGCGGCCACGACGGCTGGACGGTGCGCACTGCGTCGTCTGCGGTGATGTTCACGAACGCAGGTCCGTTCACCGTCACCGGGAAAAGTTCGACGTATTCGCTCGTCGCCGCTACAAACAACGTGGACTTGACGATTTCCGGCGTCACGCTCGACCACTCTCCCAGCTCCGGCAGGTCATTTTCGCCTATATCCGTCGCGGAAGGTGCTTCGCTCGCCCTTACGCTTGACGGCAACAACATAGTCAGGGGGTACAACAATTTGGCAGGCGTAGGCGTCGCGGCGAGCGCCTCGCTCCTGATCGGCGGCGGCGGCGTGATAAATGCGTCCAGCTGCTCAAATGCTGCTGGCATCGGCGGCGACTACGGCAAGGCCGCGGGAATCATCGAGATCGCAGGCGGCTCTGTCGTCGCCGTCGGCGGCGAGAGTGCCGCCGGCATAGGCAGCGGGGCAAAAGGCAAGGGTAGCGTCGTCAACATAACAGGCGGCATAGTCGCGGCGACAGGCGGCGCATACGGAGCTGCGATCGGCGGCGGAGAGAACAGCGTAAGCAACGTCGTCACGATCTCAGGCGGCGATGTGGTTGCATCTGGCGGAGACCGCAGCGCGGGCATCGGCTCCGGCGACCAGCAACGCACAGGCACGCCGACAGGCGACATCGTCTCGATCTTGGGCGGCATGGTGCGTGCCAAGGGAAGCGGCCTTGCGGTGTCGATCGGTTCGAGCAGCTATGGAAGCTGCGCCTCGGTCACGATCAGCGGCGGCACCGTCACGGCCTATGGCGGTAGCACGCTGAAAATCGGCAGGTCAAGAGAGGATGCTTCCGTCGAGTCCGTCAAGATCGTCGGCGGCGCAGTCTATGCGGACGAGACGGCCGTCGCGCCGCCCCCCGTCAACGATGCCCTCCAAACGGTCTGGCCCGTGGATATCCCGGTCGGCACGGCAAACGTCATGGTGGACGATCTTTCGATCTTCTTCTGCAACTCTGGTGAGCCAGTTCCCTACGGAATGAACGACCTTTACACCGACGCGAACGGCACGCTGCGCGTGTGGCTGCAGGACGGCGAATACGATTTCAGCGTTGGCGGCGCACTGTACGCCGCGAAAGTCGTCGGCGAGGCGACCGTTGCATACCCGCATCTCTCGCCAATCGGGCTTCTCGTGAACGGACGCGACATCGGCTGCAGGGTCGGCCCGGGATGGGCTTTCGGCGACGACGCGGTTCTGGCGCTTTCCAGCTCGTCGTTTGCGCTCACTACCGACCGTAGCATCGCAGCAGATACGGTCAGGGTGGTCATAGGCGGAGAATCGTCCGTTTCGATCTCGAATGTGTCGCTTACTGCGACACTCGCAAACAAGAGTCCGATCTCGCTCGAATACGGCTCAGTCGTGACGTTGACGCTCGCCGGGACGAACATCTTCACGGCTGGCGCCTCTGCCGCTGGTGTTGGCGTTTCCGCAGGATCGTCGCTGACGATCAACGGCGATGGAGCGCTCCGTGTGCAGGGCGGCGAAGGCGGCGCAGGCATCGGCGGCAGCATGGCGGAGACGACCGGATTCATCACGATAGCCGGCGGCGACGTAAGAGCGGCAGGCGGCAACGAGGCCGCCGGAATCGGCTCGGGCGCAAATGGCGAGGGTGGCACTGTCGTCATTTCGGGCGGCATCGTGCGTGCAAAGGGGCACGAGGAAGCGGCGGATATCGGCTCCAGCATGTACGGAGTCTGCCTTTCCGTGTCCATTTCGGACGGAACAATATACGCGCAGGAGTCCGGCGGGTCTCCGCGCATCGGCGGCGTCCACGGCTTCGGCGTGCCCGTCACGTTCACTGGCGGCGCGATCTACACCTCCACAAACCTCGTGTGCAATGCCCCCACGAACGCCTCCGAGGCCGTCTATCCGGTCAATTTCGACCTTGGACGCGCGAACTCCAAGATCGAGTCGCTGGTGCTCGTCAGGGACGGAAACGAGTTCGCCTACGGCTCTACGTGCCTCTACACCGACGAAAACGGGATCCTGCGCATCTGGCTGCCCGACGGCAAATGGAGCTTTGCCCTGGATGGTACGAGATACAGCGCCATCGTCAACGGCGGGGAGACTACGGTGATCTTGACGCCTGAAGACGTCACGATCGACAGCATCGTGTTGGAGGACGGCAAGGTCAAGCTCTCGGTCTCCGTCCAGCCGGACGGCTGGATCGCCTCTTTCGCGTCGCATATACAAGTTTATTCGTCGGATACTCTGCCTGTGCCCATCGATGACTCGTCGCTGGTCCCAGCGGCGGAGATGTCGGTTGTAGTCGAGGCGGACGGCACCGCGACGGTGACGTTGCCGCTCGGAACTTCGCCGCATATGTTCTACAAGGTCGTCGTGCTTTGACGCGCGGCCGTTCTTCATTCTTCCCAAGCAAAGGACATGTCAACATGAACACCACCAGTTTTTCACGCAGGGAATTTTTCGGCACCGCATTGGCCGCTGGCGCGTTAGCAGGGGGAATAAGCACGCATGGCGCTGAGAAGCCGGGTTCGTTCGCGGAACCGGCCCGCACCATCCCGGTCGATGATTGGGCCGATGTGATCGTCGCAGGCGGAGGCCCCGCCGGTGTGTCAGCCGCCGTCTCGGCCGCCCGCGCCGGCGCCAAAGTGAGGCTTTTCGAGCTTCAAGGATGCCTTGGCGGCGTATGGACGGCCGGGCTTCTTTCGTACATCTTCGACTTCAACAAGTCCGACATCGGCTGGGAGATCATACGCCGCCTTGACGCTTATGGCGCACGCAGATTGGACAAGCCTGGCGAAGACGGCATGAAGTTCTACAGGCAGGGAATCGACAAGGATTGGGTCTACGAGCCAGAGTACATGAAGGCCGTGTGCGAAGACATGTGCGCCGAGGCCGGTGTGCGCGTAATTCTCCAGTGCCCCGTGACGGCAGTCTATCGAGACGCCTCCGGCAGGAACATCGAGACTGTCATAACCGAATCCAAGACCGGCCGGCAGGCCTGGCGGGCACACACGTTCATCGACTGCACGGGCGACGGCGATCTTGCGGCCCGCGCGGGGTGCGGGTTCGACATTGGGTACGGACCGGAAGGGTGGGGACAGCCCGCGACTTTGAACGCGCTCGTAGTCGTCGACGACGGCGACGCCGTCGCTGCGGCCGATTTCGTCTCGAACGAGCCTGCCATGTGGACTCGCCACGCAAGCTCCGAGACAGGCAAGCAGACGTCCCACCACATTTTGGCAAGCCACAAGCTAAAAGCCGAATTGCTTCGCGCCGGGCTCGAACCCAGCTACGGCGATCCCACGCTCTTCCGCATCCACCGCAATCTCTTCTGCTTCATGGCCAACCATGAGTACAAGCTGCGCATCGACGACGCGCAGGCCATTTCGGACGCGACCATCCGCGCACGGCGCGAAATACTTTCGCTTGCCGCCGGGCTCGCCAAGCTGGGCGGCCCGTGGAAGGGGTTCCGCGTTGCTGCCACCGCCGAGCAGATCGGCCATCGCGACGCGCGCCGCATCCATGGGCGTTACACCGTGACGCGCGACGACGTCACCGCCGGCGCGACGTTCCCGGATGCCGTCACCACTTCGTACTTCGGGATAGACATTCACGGCCTCGACAAAAAGTCGAACAACGTCCGTGCCGCCGGCCAGAACCACGGCGTCAAGTTCCGCCCGTTCCAGATTCCGCTCCGCGCGTGCCGCGCACGCGACGTGGACAACCTCTACATGGCGGGGCGCAACATATCGGGCGATTTCTATGCCCATGCGAGCTACCGCGTGACGGGAAGCTCCGTCGCGATAGGCGAGGCCGTGGGCAAGGCCGCGGCCTCGTTTCTCGAACGCCGTTAGCGGAAGATCATCAGCATGCCGCGCGTGGTGGTCTTGAGCCAGATTCCGCGCTCGCCGTTGAGTTCGTAGACGATCTCTGCCTGCGCGAATGCCGAG
>Ga0310786_10000835_pt1 | contig 49288 bp, 67 predicted proteins | sample AusTroGonzalo_MG_FD_203881 | JGI IMG/M metagenome (GOLD analysis project Ga0310786, IMG submission 203881) | Bovine rumen microbial communities from tropical cattle in Woodstock, Queensland, Australia - Gonzalo_03 (v2) (version 2) | ecosystem: Host-associated > Mammals > Digestive system >...
ACCGGCCATTGGATATTATTGGCCGCGCCGATGTGTACAACGATTATAACACGGGAACTTTGGTAATATGACAACAACAAAGATTGGCAAACACACGGTTGAATACTTTGATGCGATTGATGAATTACCCATCGTGCGGTTCCACAAGTACCAAAAATTGTTACTTATTGATGCAGGCGTGGGTTCAGATATTGCGGCATTCGACCAAAGGATTGAAAAAACCCGCCGATTCCTTATGTTGGGACAGACCGACAACGCGCAAAAGGAATTGGAAAACATACGCCAATGCGTCTATTTGATACAATCCGGGATAAATCCCCAACACCGGGCTTTTGCCGCGTTGGTGGCAAAGATTGACGGGAAGAAATGCAACGATTTGTCGGATGATGCGTTGGCAAAGGTTACGGAATTGTTAAGCGATGCACCGTTGAATGAGTTGGCCGCCCCGTTGGATGCGGCCAAAAAAAAAATTGACGGGGAATTAATGTTGTATTTCCCGGCCATTTTCAATGATTCCGAGGTTAAAGAATATTACGACCTGTTGAAAAAGCGGACGTTGGAAATACTCAAAGGAATTACGGATGGTGTTGCGGAACCTGTTGCGACGCAAGCGGTTGAAAAGTTGACAACATTGTTGATAACTTATTCCAACCCCAAGTTATTTACAGGTCCCGAAAGCGTGGAAATACAATTCGACCGTCAGTTTGAAAATTTGTGTTTGGTTCTGTCCGAACAATTGCACGTCAAACCCAAGGATTATTCCGTTTTGGAGTTTTACAACGCATTTGATTTTGTCAAGGAACGGAACAAACAGGCGGAACGGGCGCAAAAGGCGGCCCACAACCGAAGATAACAGGCGGGGACGTACAAAGTACCGCAAGCGAAAAGATAATTGATTGTAGGGCAAATTTCAATAAAATAACATTATGGATAACCCAAACCCCATACTATATTCGGACTTAATAAAACCGGATGATTCAATAAAGAATCTTATTTCCCAACTGCAAGACTTGATAACGGAATACGATTCGGCCAAAAGCAAAATTCAAGGTTCCGCACAGGAAATGGCCAAAGGTATGCAGAATGTTTCCGGGGCCACAGAGGAACAACGAAAGCAAATCCAACTGATTACCGAACAATCGGAAAAGTTGGTTGCCGAATATCAAAGTATCAACACCAAACAACGCGAAGCGGCACAGGCGTTCGCGCTTGCAACGGCCGCCAAAAAGGAACAGACGCAAATTGACAAACTGATTGCGCAAATAAACGATTCCGCGATTGGTTCATATAACCGTTTGTCGGCCCAATATCGTTTAAATAAGATTCGTTTAAACGAAATGTCCGCCGCCGAACGTGAAGGTACAGACGCGGGCCGACAATTGGAAGCCGAAACCGCCGCGTTGTATGAAGAAATGAAGCGGTTACAGGAAGCAACCGGCAAACACCAATTGAATGTCGGTAATTACGCGGATGCGGCAAAGGGTTTGCGAACTGAATTAATGTCATTGACGCAACAAATGGCGTTGATGAAGATTAACGGCGAACAGAATTCGGAAGAATATCAAAAGATGGCCCAACGTGCCGGGGAACTGAAAGATGCGATGATTGACGCGCAACAGGAAGTAAAAGCCATGTCAAGCGATACCCAACAATTGGATGCAACGATGGGTGCGACATCGGCCGTTTCCGGCGGTATGGGTGCATTCAATAGCGCATTGGCATTGACGGGTTCCAATTCCGAAACCGCCAACGATGCGCAAAAGAGTTTGGGCGCAACAATCGGTATCGTTTCCGGGTTGACCGCCGTTCAAACGGCATTACAAAAGGAATCCAACCTAATGACGGGTATTCGGATATTGCAGACGAAAGCCGCCACGAAAGCCGAACAAATGGATGCGGCCGCAAAGGTTAAGGGAACCGCCGCCACAAAGGGCGCAACAATCGCACAAAGGATATTCAACGCGGTGGCCGCCGCCAATCCTTATGTTCTGTTGGCAATGGCATTGATTACCGTGGTGGGCGCGTTATTGGCATTTGCCGCCGGAAGCAATAAGGCCGCAAAGGACCAAAAGCAACTGAACGAGGAATTGAAAGCGCAATTGGATTACATGGAAAAGACCGCAACAGAAATGACGCGGTTGAACAACGAACGCGCAAAGACATTGCAGAACGATTTGGATATTGCCAAAGCGCGTAACGCATCCAATGAAGAAACCCGGAAAATTGAAGATGAAATATACAACGAACGTGTCAAGGCCCACAACAAATTGATGGGTTATTATTCGGACGAAATCGCCAACGTGGAATCCAACCGGGCAAAGGTGGCCGAACTTGAAAAGACATTGTTACGTTTGCAGACCGCGCAAGCGCAAGGCAAAAACAAATTGCGCGTTGACGTGGATTTGGATGGCCGTATGGAACGCACAAAGATTGAAGATGCGATTGATGCGGTACAGGGACAAATTGATAATTTGGGCCGTAAAGTTGACATTGCCGTTGAACTGACAACAGAGGGGGCCGACATATCCAAAGAACGTGCCGTGCAATTGGCCCAAAGGGAGAATGAAGCGCGACAGATTGCCAAAACGGAAACGGATGCGATGCGTGCGGCGCAAGATGCACGATTGGCGTTGTTGTCCGATTCATACCAACGTGAACGCATAACCATCAATCAAAATGCAATACGTCAAATTGCCGATTTGAAGTTGCGTTTACAGACTGAAAGCAATTTGACCGTAAATGCACGCAAGGCCATAAACGAACAGATAAAGGCCATAAATGAAAAGGCCGAACGCGATTTACAGGATTTGCGCAACCGTTACAACGCATTGAACGTACAGGCCCAAAGGGAAACGGAAGATATACAAATTGCGCTGATGGCGGACGGGGCCGAAAAACAACGCGAACAATTGCGCGTATCTTATGAACGTCGTATGCAAGACTTACAAACGGCCATTGCAACCAACCGGGATTTGACCGAAACGCAAGTTGATGAAATGTACAACCAAATGATTCTGTTGGGGGATGAATACCGCAAAGAACTTTTGGATTTGAACAACCAAATTACGGCCGACCAACTGAATGCGGATGCGGCCCGGATTCAATTGCGTTTGGATGCAACGAAAGAGGGTTCACAGGAAGAAATTGATTTGTCAATTGCGTTGTTGCAAAAACAACGTCAAATTGAGTTGGCCGAAAACGCACAGATGGCGGAAGATGTACGCCAAAGCGAAGCCGACATAAACCGCAAATGGGATGCAATCATATTGCAACAGACAACGGAAATGACCAAAAAACGCGCATTGATGTTGTTGGATGCGCAACAGGATTTGGCCGCATCGGAATTTTCTTTGTTAGACCGCAACGAAAGGCAAAAAACAGAATTCCAATTGCAAATGGAAAAGGCCCGTTTGCAGAAGATTTTGGAATTGGATGCGGCCGCCGGAATGAAAATGACCGAACAGGAACGCCAAACCATTATCAATACAATCAATGCGATTGAAAAGGAAACAAAACGATTGAAATATAACAACCTGTATGAATTGTTGGGTATCGGTTTAGATAATGACCAACAAAGCGCATTGAACACGGCCATTGATTCCATCAAAGATTCCGTTGATTCGTTGGTTGAATCATGGAACGCGGCGGCGGATGCGGCTTTGAACGCGGCAAACGCACAGGTTGACGCGGCGCAAAAGGCATTGGATGCGGAAATTGAAGCACGCAACGCCGGATATGCCAATGAAGTAGTTACCGCACAAAAGGAACTTGAATTGGCAAAGAAGAATCAAGAAAAGGCCCAAAAGGAAAAAGAAAAGGCACAACAGGCCCAATTAAAGATTGACACGATTACACAGGCAAGTTCATTGATTACCGCCACGGCTAACATTTGGTCCGCATTGGGCGGTATTCCTTATGTCGGCCCGGTATTGGCAATCGCGGCAATCGCCGGTATGTGGAGTTCGTTTGCGATGGCAAAGGTTAAGGCCGCACAGGTAGCCGGGCAAACCGAACAATACGCCGAGGGAACCGTTGAATTGTTGGATGGCGGTTCCCATGCGTCCGGCCATGACATTGATTTGGGTTACAATCCCAAAACAAAGAAACACCGCCGGGCAGAGGGTGGCGAATTCTTTGCGGTTATCAACAAACGGAATTCGCGCAAGTTCCGCAACGTTATCCCGGACGTGATTGAATCATTGAACAACGGCACGTTTGCGGACCGCTACCAACGCGCAAACGCGGCAATGGCCGGATATGCGGTAACGATGGGTGGTACTGACGTTTCAATGATTGAAAAAGAGGTAACGGCCATCCGCAAACAGGGCGACCAATCCCGTTACGTTGACGGGAACGGAAACACCGTGATACGATACAAGAATTTGACACGCAAAATTTTGAACTGATATGAACCCGATATATAAGTTTGAATTAAGCGCGGGCGGCACAACGAGAACCGCCCGCCCCGTGTATAAGGATGATTTGGCGTTGGATTATGCGTTGGAAACCAACGAAGAATTTTACCGGGCCAAACTATCCGGCAAACTGACGTTCCAAATGGATGATTACACGTTTATTAGTACGGCCGCATTTGATACGCAATTTAATTTGGTAATTTATATTTCGTATGATTTCGGCCAAACGTGGACGTTGTATTGGTCCGGACAATTTTGGAAAACCGATTGCGAATTTAACGATGATGATAAAACGGTCGTTGTTACCCCAAACGTGAATGATGCGTACAACGCGGTTTTGGCCGGATTGGAAAAGGAATTCAATTTGATTGATTTGGCCCCGGTTATCCAACCTGTAAAGATGGATAAACGTTCGTTGATACAAATATATGTTCCCGGTCAATCTGTCATTGGTTGTTTCCTTTCTAATATGTGGTGGGAACAGGAATGCGAGCCGGAAAGCGATTTAAACAAGATAATCAACACATACCATTTCCAACAGAATTTAAGTAAAACGGTTGTTGATGTTAGTGGAACGATGCAACCCGTTTTGCCGCCATCATTCAATGGCGACCCACCAACGCCGGACCCGATGGGTAATTACGAATTCTATTATGCCAACGGGGATTATCAATTGGAAGTATATTCATACGATGATGGTTTGGGTTACATTACCACAACATACCAAATTAAAAGATTATCGGATAATCAATATTTGTGGAGTTATGCCGCAAGCGGACGCGAACCGGCCAAACCTTATTCGGTAACACTAACACCCGTTGCCGATAGCGGCGCAACCGGGAATGTCACTTTGTTGTTCAATAGTTTCAGTGTATATGCAAGGCGAATACACAACAAAGAGAATCAAGGATATGCAATTGCGGATGATGATTTGGTAATTGACAACCGCAATTACACCCGTGTTTCTCCTGTTGATATTTCCGACCAATTGATATTATCAAGCAAGTTAAGTGAAACGCCAACCGAATGGGGAATATATCAACCCGGATTGTATTATGTCATGCCATATAATGCGTATATTGGTCCGACACGTTGTTATCCGATAGCGCGTTCAACATGGAACCAAACATCATTATGGTTTGCAGTTTCACAAACGGATTGGCAGTCGGAATATTTGTGGCGTTCGGAATTCGCGTTAAAAGATGCGTTCCCGCTTTATTCCGTCATATCTGTTTTATTGGGAAAGGTTGCACCCGGAATCACACATGATGGCACAACGGATTATTCCCAATTCCTATATGGCGGCCGCCCGTGGAGTATGCCGAATTTCCGATTATTCATAACCCCGAAATCCAATATTATCACATCGGGTTATGACCAACCGGCCCAAAACGCGCCGATAACATTGAAACGTGTATTGGATATGTTGCGCGATTGTTATCGGCTTTATTGGTTCATTGATACTAACAATAAATTCCGCATTGAACATATTGAATATTTTCGCCGTGGCGGAACTTATACGGGGGACCCAATTGTTGGAACAGACTTGACGCAAGAGGTTGTAACGCGCAATGGCAAGCCGTGGGCGTATGCACGCAACCAATACAAGTTTGACAAACCCGAAATGACCGCATGGTATCAATTCGGATGGATGGACAATCAAACGGAATTGTTCAACGGCTATCCGTTGGAAATCGTTTCAAAATATGTCAACCCGGACAAAATTGAAAACATTGAAATATCGCAATTTTCGGCCGATATTGATTATATGTTGTTGACCCCGGCCGACATATCACAGGATGGATTTGCGTTGTTAGCCCCGGTGGTTTCCGGGAATGACTATAAATTGCCGTATTTCACATTCACGATTAACCATGTGGATTATGAGTTACAGAACGCATACGCCGCGTTTGTGTACACCCAATTGTTCTATCGGTACGATATGCCGGGTAAACAATACAGGCGCAACGGAAGTTTGGAAACGGCCATTGGCGTTAAGAAACTGAAAACCCAATCAATCAAATTCCCCACGTTGTATGACCCCGATTTAACAAAATTGATTAAAACAACTTTGGGAAACGGAACAATTCAAAAATTAAGCATAAATTTGTCAACAAGAAACGCGAACGCAACATTGAAATATGATACAGAATAATAATCTTTCCGTGTTGCCGTGGTACACGTCCATTGAGCAACAGAACGCCCGCAAATGGTGGGTGTACGGGCGCATTTACCCGTTGTTCACGCAAGCAATGTTTTTATTGCCGTTCCAAATCATTCGGGAACACCGGGCCGGAACATCAATTGCATCATTCAAGATATTAAAGGCCGATGGCGAAGAAGTGGCCGATTATACAACCCAAATCAATAACCAAATTGCAATCAAACCGTTTGCAACGTTAGGTTATGACGTAATTGTTTATAGGGGCGATTTGCCATTTACATCTGCATTCTTCAATGGACAATATTACGCCGTTATGTCTGATGGAACCCAAATATGGTATTCCGAAATATTTACAGTTGTAAATGACATTGAACCGTATCTGAAAATTGAATGGTGGGATGTTGAAGATTTCGTGATGGATGCGGGCACAATAGTTTACACGGAACCGAAATTCAAAAACGTCCTGTATTTGGATTCCGATTTGGCTAAACCCGAATATCCATTTGAGGAAGAGGGCGAAACCCGCGATGGTTATTTTTTCCCCATCAAACAGATTTCCGAAAAACATTACCGTTTCAAATTTTTCGCATCGGAATACCTGTTGGATGTCATGCGGTTTATAAGAATGGCCGATTATGCGCAAATCACATACCACGGCCAAACCTACAAACTTGACACGTTTTTGATTACCCCGGAATGGGAAGATAACGGCGATGTTGCAAGTGTTGAAGCCGAATTTGACACGGCAACGGTGGCAAAGAAAATCGGCCGGGGTTATCTTATACCGTCCGGCGGGGATTTCAACGATGATTTCAACAACGATTTCAATATTAACGAATCATGACCGTACAACAAAAAATGCGCGAATTTCGCGTGATTACCAAAAGGGTAAGCACATCCACAACAATCGCGTTGTGGGTTTGTCTGTTAGTAACCATTGGGTTGTTCCTAACATCGGCGTATTGGCCGCCAAAAGGCGTAATTGACCCGTCAATGTTCAAGGCCGCCGGATATTTAAGCGGATTCGCAACATTGTTCGTGATACGCGAAGCCATACGCGAGGGATTGGGCGTTAAACTGACACACGGCGAAACAACCGTACAGGTTGGGGACATGGATGGTAAACCAAATGATGAACAACAATGATAACGGCCCAATACTTTAACGAATCGGAATTCAAACGTTGTGCCCCGCCATGTTCGTTACAGGACATGAACCAAAGCATGATGAAACGTTTGGATTACGCCCGAAAGATTGCCGGGATTCCGTTTGTTATCAATAGCGCATACCGCACCCCGGAATACGAAAAGGCACACGGCCGTAAGGGTACATCATCCCACACGTTGGGCCGGGCTGTTGATATACGATGCAACACGGACGAAAACCGGTTCAAGATTGTTGGAGCATTGCAACAGGCGGGATTCAACCGCATCGGAATCGGAAAGACATATATTCATGTTGACGATTCCCCAATACATAAACCGTATGTGATTTGGACTTATTATGATTGAATTATATTAATAGAATTTGGATTATGGCGAATTATTCAGTTTTGAAAGCCGCGATTGCTGATGTTATCAAAGAAAACGGCGATAATGAAATTACAGGCGAAATATTGCAAAACTCACTTATTGCATTAATTGATTGTTTAGGCGCAAAATATCAATTTGCCGGTGTAGCAACAACTGATACCAACCCCGGCACACCGGATTATAATATTGCCTATATTGCATCATCGGGTTCATATCCTAATTTTGGGGCACAAGTTGACGATGGTTATATTGGTATATTCCTATATGATGGTAATGGTTGGGATATAAGTACTATTAAAATGGTTGATGATGCATCAATACAAACTTATATCAATGATTGGATGATTGCGCATCCGGATGTTACAACAACAGTACAAGATTATTCAATAACAGGTATAAAATTAAATGATGCTGTTGTTAATGAGGTTGATATAGATTTTAATATTGACAGACAATTACAATTTGCAGACCGAATTTATAATAATATAGAGCCGGATGGTTTAGGATATATTATATTGCGGAAAAACAAAACATTGGCAGAACAGATAACAAATCATCCAAATACGATTTTTGAAATACGTTACGATTTTAATTTACAAAATAACGAATCAATAACAATTCCTATCAATTGTGTTTTAAAATTCAATGGCGGAAGTATTAATAACGGAACCATAATATTACAAAATACTTATGTTGATTCTTCTTTAAAATGCTTTAACTGCAATGTAATAGGTACATTAAAAAATTATCGTTGCATGGCTGTTTGGTTTGATTTTATAACCAACGATTTTACAACCGGATTTAAAAGATTGGTAGGTTTGGGTAACTCTTCCGGTAAACCATTATTTTTCAACAAGAAATCCTATGACATATTTAACAACATAAGCGATACTATTATTACGGTATCTTGCGATTTCAATTATTGTACGATTAATTTGCATACCAACATAGAAGAATGCGCTATACAATTTAGTAATGGCGTAAAAACGGATATTCCCAATGAATACTATTCGGCAATTGCCGATATAGTTAATACAGGCAAAAGGTATGTTGGTATATATAAAAATTCGTTCATAGCTTTTACAAGTACCGAACTTGAAATGCGCAGGCACTTAAAATATCAAGGCGAATACCAAAGACATAACAAATACGAACAATTTTATATCAATGATGAGGGATATATTGCACAAGAACCCTTTAATACGGATGTGGATGTATCCACAATTGATGAAATGTATGCAATAACTGCAAATGAACCAATGTATGTGCGTAATTTGAATTTACATATATATGACACCTATAATGGAACTGTCCCGGATGGCCAATACCGTAATGTCGGAATTAACCTGTTTGAATCGCTCAATGTCATTGTTGAAAACATCAATTTTAAAAAGATTGTAACAATTCCGTATGGTTATCGTTTTATGCGATTTATTGATTGTTATAATTTAACCTTACAAAATATTATAACAGACATTCCGCCAAAAGCCGGACCGGGAGAAAAAGATAACTTTTCAACTTATGCGTTGTCATTAGGACGTATTATAAGATTAAGATTGATTAATGTTGGCACCCAATTAACACAAAACTCTTGGGGGTCAATGGGTGGCAATTATCTTACTGATGTCTATATATCAAATTGTGTGTTGAATAGGATTGATTGTCATTACAGACTTAATAATTTAACTGTATTGGATTCCCATTTATCAAATCCATGTATTGCGATTTCCGGATATGGTGTGATTAATGTTCAAAGATGCAACTTTGAAGGAAGGTATATATTGCGCATCCGGGAAGATTGGGGAAGTTGTTTTGATGGCGAAATAACCATTAAAGATTGTATGCTGTTATCGGATAGTGTAATTAGTTCCGAAATTATCCGGGGTATTGTATCATATTTTGATTACCAATGCGCAAATCCGGCAAGAACTGAATATTTGGGCGCAAGAAGAATTGTTGTTGATAACGTTAAATTAAAAAGCAACAATGGATATAGTAGTATTTATCGCATATATGTTGAACGCAAAAATGACCCGCATAGTGGTATTAATCCGGAAACAGATGAACCATATTATGACCCAAATGATGAGGGGTCATTCCCCGTTATTGAATCACAAGAGGATGTTGATACTAAATTAGACCCGTCACGTCAAATCCGCAAAATGCCTAACATTATTGTATATGATACAGAAATCAACATTCCAATGACAAATAAGATTAACGATAAAACAAATGCAAAGGGTACTTATATATTTGCGCATACGATATATGATTGTTTTGTTGTTAATCCGGCAATTAATATGGATATAAATATTGATGGCTTCTTTAATAAATACAATAATGCAACACAAAGCGAGGGAGTGTTAATTTATAACAACAACATTGTAAGTACTACCGATTATCTTGCATTGGCGTATAAAGATAAAGGTTATCAAATTAATCTGGTCGGAAATCGTATTAATGCATATAACACTAAAATTCGCGGTTCATATAGTTATGGCGAAGAGGGAGATATAAATGCAGACTTTTCCGGAAGAGTACACTATGACATAAGCAATTCGCGCATAATCGCTCTTAAAGTTGCTAATGATTCCTGTTCATGGGATTTTGATAAATGTTATATTCAAACCGTTGACAATTCGTCAGAAAAAACCACTTATGGATTAATGCGATTTGTTAATTGTTTGTTTGATTTATCAAGCAGTAAATTATATAGTTGGTATGGATATAAAAACGGCGTTATTTTCCCGGATAATCCTAATATTACAATTGTCACAAGCCGGATAACACAAGCATTAGCAGATTATTTTGGAGTTGATAATTTGGAATATGACGATAGGTTTACACTTAAAAATAATCAGTATTATGAAACATTTGTAGGCATTAAGATAATGAATAATGTTGTTGTGTTATGGAATGGCAAAGCATGGATTGACACAAGCGGCAATAATGTTACATATCCATTGACATATACAATAAGTCGCATGAAAGGTTCGAATAAAGCGCAACCGATAGCAAATGAATCATATCATACAACATTAACCGTGACATTTGCAAATTATCAATTGCCAACATCAATAACAATTAAACAAAATGGTGTAAATTTGGTGCGTAACACTGACTACACTTATGATTCGACCACCGGTGAGATAAGCATTGCCAATGTTACCGGTGAGATTGAAATTTTAGGAGCCGCTTCAAGTAATTAAAACATAATATAACCAACAATCAAATGGATTTATTTTATAACCTTTAATTAAACTATTATGAAAAATGAAGAATTGATTGCGTTGATTGACGCGAAGATTGCCGGGCAAGGCAATCAAGTTGATTGCGGTGGCGTATTGTCAACCATCTTGAAAGAGTTGGTAAACGGTTCAAAGCCGGTTGAAGTAACGGACATAACCGCCATTGACGGTGCAATTTTGGATTCGCTGAACGTGGGCGACAAAGTTGCAAAGGTTACAGGAAAGCAAAAACACCTGTATTCCGTATCGTACAAAGGCGATGGCGTGGGCGAGGGCCTTTGCTTGACCTATACGGACGCATCGGTTATTGAAACCGTGTCATACGATTTCACGGCCGATGGTTGGGCGTACAATTCAACTGACAAATGGGAAAAGGAGTAATCCCGGAACTATGAACAGATACGGGGCGCAATGCCCCATTTGTTTTTTGTTATGAAGAAATACATTATTACCGCCGTTGTCGCGTTATTCGGACTGATGGCATTGCAGATATACAGACAGGACAAAACGATTGCCCGGTTGGAAACTGAACGGGACCGATACAAGACAAACACGGAAATATTGTTGTCGGACGTACAGACATACAGGGTACGCGATTCGTTGAGTGCGGCCCGTGTGCAATCGCTTGAACTTACGATGAAAGAATTTGAACGGTTCCGGGCCGATGATGCGGCGTTAATAAAAGAGTTGAAAAACAAGAACCGCGATTTGTCGGCCGTGAATTCGGCACAGGCGCAAACGATAATTGAATTGCGTTCAGTCCCGAAAGATACCGTTGTTTTGCGTGATTCCGTCATGGTTCCGGCGGTGGCGGTTCATTGCGGGGATGAATGGTTTGATTTTGACGGACTATTAACCCCGGATGAATTCACGGGAACGTTGAATAACCGGGAATCCCTGTTGTTGTCGGAAACCGTGCGTTATCGGCGAATCCTGTTTTGGAAAACAAAACGGATATTGAACAGAGAAACGCAAGTTGTTTCCCGGAATCCGCATACAACAATAACCAACGTGGAATCCATTGTTATTGAAAAATGAATATCTTTGAAACGGAAACTAACAAGTTTTCTTTTTCATGTAAGGTTTTAGGGAACGGCCCGCGTAGTGATACGCGGGTTTTCTATATATTTGCATCCGACAAAGGGAAAATCCTTCTTATGCTATTATTTGAAACGCATTGACCGGGATGGTTGATGCGTTTTCAATTTAAGGCCATTTCTTTGCGTTCTAACGGACCCAAATTTTTACCCGTACAAGTTACCATAACCGAAAAGATATGCGATTGTGCGCCAAATTCGCCCGAAATAACGGAAAGTTTGCCCGGATGTTATAACGGTACGCGCATGAACAAACAAAACGGGGGCGAATTCGCATCCGGCCCCGTTCTTGCTATAAAATGACTATCTATGTAAATCGCCCCAAAGGTACACAAAAAGCCGATTCAAAAGAAATTTTCATTTTTCCGCAAAAAAATAAGTAAAAACTATTGCGCAATAAAAAACAATGCGTATCTTTGCAACGAATCCAATGATGATTCAACGGATGCGGCCCGTTCCGCAAACACAAAATGCGACAGAAATGGAAACATTGAACTATTCAACAAAGGAAATCAACAGAAACTTTATCATTAAGGTTTCGGGTCTGTACAATGACGAAAAGATAAACAAGGCCGTTGGCGTTTCCGGTTTTCTCACATTGGTAAATGATATTGCATTGGCAAACCGTTTATTGGAACGCGCTTTCAATTGCCCGGATGATAAATGTGTTATGAAATTAAGGCGCGGCCTTAAATTCAATTTTTACGTTCATTGAATAAAAATTTATATATTTGCACCATATAACGTGTGTGGCCGCGCACGATAGCAAACATATAGTACCCTGTAAAGTAAGCCAACGGCGGCCACCGTTGACCGAAATACGGGGTATTTTTTTGATTATGGAAAAAGAGATTTGGAAAGATGTTCCCGGATATGTTGGCCGATACAAGGTTAGTAATTTGGGCCGGGTCTATTCAGTAGAACGAACCATTATGCGTTCAAACAACAATCCACAAACCATTAAAGGAAAGATTTTGAAATGTTCTGTATCCCATTATGGATATGTGGTTGTTTGTTTTGAGGGTAAACACCATAAAGTACATAGATTGGTTGCGATGGCTTTTATTCCGAACCCGGACAATAAACCCGAAATTGACCATATCAATACCAACCGAACAGATAACAGGGTTGAAAATCTGCATTGGGTATCCCATAAAGAGAATTTCGCAAATCCCATTTCACGCAAAAATTTAAGCCATACAATTTCACAGGCACAACGGGAACAATTATCCCAAACACAAAAAGGTTTATGGATTGGCAAAAATAGTCCGCGTGCAAAAAAAATTTTGCAATTAACCAAAGATGAAATATTAGTTAAAGTTTGGGAATCAGTATCGGACGCCGGGCGTTTTTTAAATGTAAGCCACACAAATATATCTAAATGTCTAACGGGTAAGATACAAACCGCTTATGGATTTAAATGGAAATATAAATGGTTAAATAAATAGCGATATGGAAGTAACAAAGGATTCATTAAAACAATTTGTCCGGGAACAGGTTTCCGATTTGAACGATTTGCCCGCATGGAACATGGGTTTGTATTCAACCGATGAAATAGAACCCAAATTGGAATTGTTGCGCCGCATCAATAGGGTATTTGATTTGGGAATACAGGAAGATTTGATAAGGGATTTTTCTAACAGGACAAAGAGGGCATGAAAAAGGATTTGAAAGGCCGGGAATATCTGCAAAAGGGAACGGCAATATTCCGCGTTGGGGATTCAATCATTGCCAATTTCGGCAATTGGGAAATGTGGACCACCATTGAACGATTGTACCCGGATAATACGGTAATGGTTGCGGATGGGCGCGTTGTTTCAATTGACAACATTGAACACAACCCGCATACATTAGAAATGTTGTTGGGTAAATTTTAAAGCGGTATGGGAATACGAAATACAACTATTGGCCGCAAATGTAAATCATGCGGTTACTATTCAAACGGTTGGTGTTATTGGCTGGGGAAACACAGGAAAGGAAATCAAACCGAATGTGATGATGGTTATTCGGAATATAATCCGTATGATGATATTGTTTAAATAAAACCGCACCCGGAACCGAAACAGGAACCGGGCGCGGCCGTCAAAATACCGACATGAAGCGATACGAGGTAAAAAGACAGGGGCAAATTTAATAAATCTTTTGGAAATTACTTGCGTTTGTCTTTTTCCCTGTACCCGGATGCGTAAATTGCGCGGGCCTGTTGTTCCGCTTTTTCCTTACTTGCATAAACTTTGCCGGAAGTACCGAATTGATACCCACCCGGAACTCGTCTAACGGGCATAACTGAAAAAATTTATTGGTTTACCCCGCAAAGATAACCCCGTTTAAACGTGTTGTGGGGCCGATTTGAAAAAAAGTTGCATTTTTCATTAAAAAAGTAGGTAAAACCTATTGCGGAATAAAAATAAATGCTGATATTTGCAATGGATTCAGTTGTGAATCCAACGCACGCGGGCGGTTCCGCGAAAAAAATGAAAGCGATATGATAGCAACATTAAAAACCATTCGTGACAACAGAGTTATTAATCATCGTGAAACCGTAAACCCCGAAACATGGATTGTTGAAAAAATTGATTTTATGACCAATGTTTACAAGTTTGATGATTGTAAAGTAACCCGCGAAAATGATGTGTTTACCGTGCGTTGTCACAGAAACCGCAAACCCCGTATGAAGTCAATGGATGTGACATTTGTTTTAACCGTTATTGGATAATTAACCACGGCCCCGGAAACGGGGCCATAACCATTTACAGATATGACAAAAGAATACGCATACTTAAGCAAACAGGATGGAAACGAAATCATTGTAACGCAATTTGCAAAATTCGTTACCATCGGGAGAGGTCCCGGAATGACCTGTTGCAAATCAATGGATGAAGCCGAACAGAAGTTGACCGCAATGGGATATATCCGCAAAGGTTTCAAGGATGAACAGGGTATAACCCGGCATGAAATGCCCCGTTTCAAAATTGAAGCCGTGTACAATCAATTGCAGAACTTTATTGCCGATTGCACCGTTGAGGAATTCCGGGCAAATGAACAGGCATTCACGGCAATTAAGACATTATTGCACCAACGTATGCAATAAGGCAAACAATTTAATTAAAACCTATTGCAGTAAAAGAAATAATTACTACATTTGCAACACCGACCCGGCGGGTTCCGGGAATAAAGACAAAGCGATATGAAAAAGTTTTCATCAATCTATTTCGCCATATCCTTATTGGCGATGTGTGGAGAATCAAATCATTGGTGGTGGTATCTGTTGGTTGTGGCAAACCTGTTTGTCAGTTTCCATTTGTTCAAAAAGCATAATCCCGAATATATTTTATGAGTAGTATTGAAGATAGGCGCGAATTTGACCGCCCGGATGATGAACCCGATTACAACGAATGGGAAGAAAACGGATATTCAAACGAATCCGAATATTGGAACGAACGTATATAAACCATTAAACGAAAAAAGAAGATGTTAAGAATTGACGGTGCGATTGCCCGCGCCAAAGAACAGGGCAAAAAGGTAATGAAAAAGGAAATTGCGGCCAAACTTTGGCCCGATTCAACCCCGAACGCGCAAGTAACCAACATGACCGCATTATGTACGGGAACAACAAAGTATGTCAACCCGGAATGGATTTCCATTATTTGCGACATGACAGGTTGCACGGCTGATTATTTGATTGGTAGGACTAACGATTAACGGTTATGAAGTATTTAAGTACACAAAATCTGTTTTGGGCCATCGTGTGGGCCGTTATGCTGATATGCGGTATTGCCGCATTCTTTTGGAAACCCGCGTTGTATGCGGTTGTAATCATATCCGCTTTCATGGTGGGTGTATTTGTGCGTGAATATATTTCCATTGTCAAAAAGTAAAGCGATACGAACATGAATACCGACATTGAGAACAACGAAATATTCCCCGGAATGTCCGTGGAAGAAATGAAAGCATTGTATTTCAATGCTGACGCGCTGAAAGAACCGCCATTCCGTCTATATCAATTGAATTCGGACGGACACCGGTATTATTACAGGTTCAACGAACAGGGCGAACCCGAATTTTACCCGTCCGTTACTACATTGTTGAAACAGGTAATGCCGACACCGCCCGCGCTGATGGATTGGATGATTGCGAACGGCAAAGACGGTTCAACGGAAAAAAGGGATTTGGCCGCCGCATACGGAACGTTCATGCACGCCCAATTTGAAACGTTGATAATCAACAGGCGTTACGATTTTGATGCAGTCCCGGCGGTTCTGTACGATTACATGGAGCAAAACAACATCCCGGAAAAGGTGTTTTCGGAATGGGCCGTAAAGATTCGCAAAGATGTGTTGGCGTTCGCGCAATTCATACGCGATTGGAACGTGGAACCGTTGGCCGTGGAAATCGGTTTATACCATCCCCATTTCAAGTATGCCGGATGTTTGGATTTGCCATGCAGAATGACAGATGCAAAGACCGGGGAAAAGTTCGCCGCCATCGTGGATTTCAAAAGCGGCCGCAAAGGATTCTTTGAGGAACATGAATTGCAGTTGCATTTGTATATGCCGATGTGGAATATATGGTTTCCCGAAATGCCCATTACCCGCGTGTTCAACTTTGCACCCAAAGATTGGCGCGTGAAACCGACCTATAATTTGAAAGAACAGACGGATTCCGTGAATGCAAGGAAGTTGCCCCACCTGTTGAATTTGGCCGCCATTGAGGACGAAAAACGCGACAACACAATTACCGTTGTTCAGGGGCAATTGGATTTGGATTCGGGCAAAATCATGGATAATGTTTTGAATCTGTCATTGGCCGAACTGATAAAGACAAAGAGGGAGAAAAAAGACACCCCGGAACAGGCGGCGAACGTGCCCGAATGTAACGAACAGGAAAACAACGCGGATTCGGCCCCAAATAAGGCCACAGGACGCGCCAAAAAGTCCGGGGCGACCAAACCCACGTCAAGCGAAAGAAAATCGGTTACAGGGCAAAATCGGGAAAAATTACCGGAATCGGGACCGACCCCGGAACAGATTGCCGAACAAATGGCAAAGGATAATTTGTTGAACACCGAAATTGAACTATGACAACACTGACGATTCTAACTTTTCAAAACGCATATCCCGATTTTATACGTTTTGAAAAAGAACAAACCAAAGATGGTTTATTGGTTGAATGTTGGTTGCTCAATGAAGATAAAGAACCACATACTATTTTGTTTAGTGGCAAACTAAAAAATGAAAGTGAAATTGAAACATTATGTAATCAAATAATGGAAATTGAATTGTAATATGGCACAGAGGACAAAAGATGAATTTACCCGTGATTGGATAATTGAAAATTCGGTTGATATATTAAGCCGATACGAACCGGGTGTATTGACAATTCGCGGTTTGCATTATCAGTTGGTAAGCCGTGGAATGACAAACGATATACAACATTACAAACGTGTAGTGGCCGCCACGGGTCAAGCCCGTTGGGATGGAATAATAGGATTTGACGCATTTAGTGACCGCGACCGGGCGTTGGCCTGTATGACAAAAGCCGAACCCGTGGTATTGGATGAAGAAGAATCAGACGCACGCATACAGATACGTATGTGGATGACATCATACCGCCGTAACAAGTGGGAAAATCAATATTATTACCCGGAAGTATTCATTGAGAAAAAAGCATTAGAGGGTGTGTTCTACAAACCATGCAAAGAACATGGCATTGCATTGGGTGCGTGCAAAGGTTATCCATCATTGACATTCTTACATGATGCGGAATTACGTTTTGAACAGGCCGTTGAAAGAGGACAACAACCCATCATTCTTTATTTTGGCGATTATGACCCATCCGGGGAAGATATACCCCGCGCATTGCAAGAAAACATAATCAAATTGGGTTGCCCGGAAATAGAAGTAAGGCGCATTTGTTTGAAAGAAGAACAGGTGTTGGAATGGAATTTGCCCCCCGCCCCGACAAAAGTTACCGATTCCCGTTCGGTGCATTGGGACGGATTAGGACAGGTTGAATTGGATGCAGTAAGGCCCGAAAAACTGATTTCCCTTTTGGATGATGCGGTTGCAGATATTTTTGATAAAGAACGTTATGAAGAATTAATGGAAGTGGAAGCGACCGAACGTGATATTTTCCGCGCAAATATGAAAAACTTTGTTGATAACGAATTGTAATATGAACGGACGTATTTACAGGCCCGAACAGGGGGCCGAAATGTTGGAATTACCCGAAATCGGGCGTTTACATATCGGCATGAAAAGCGAACGCGGGTTGCCCCAATCCATTGATTGGTTCCGGGCAACAGGCAAATACGCCGGGATGTTCCATAACGCATACGGGGAAAAGCCGCAAACCATCCAAATAATATTCCCATCGGATAACGCGCAAGCGGTTTGCAACCAACGTTACGAATACAGGGATAACGCGGGCGCGTTGGTTGCCCGTGGCGATGGCCGGACCTTTGAAGTTTGGAACGGCAAAGTATATGCACCGTTTTCCGTTGAAGAATTCCCGGACATCATGGAACAGATTGCCGCAAAGAATCCCACGAAAAGAGGTGCGGACAATTGGGATGTGGCATTAACCATGCGTTTTATCGTTCCGGCCGTTCGCGGCGTTGTGGGCGTGTGGCAATTTTCAACGAAAGGCAAAGCAAGTTCCGTGAAGAATATTTGCAATTCCTTTGATGGCGTGCAGATGATGCGCGGAACCGTCATGCAAACCGTGTTTGATTTGTCGGTACAATTCGCAAAAAGCAACAAACCGGGCGATTCGTCCCGTTATCCTGTTGTATCGTTGATTGCCAACGATACTCGGATTGAAGAAATACGGAAAGCGATTGCCCCGAAAGAAAATTTATCATTATTGTTGCCAAATAAAAACGAATAGTTATATTTGCACCGACATAAAGTATTGACCGTCACCAATACGATAGGATATAAACGGCCGGGTTTAACCGGGCCAAAAGATTCCCGATATTTGGTGTGTGACGGCCCAAATATCGGGGATTTTATTTTGTTATGGTATATCAATTTGATACAGATGTAGCGGCCCAATATGGCGTTGATGAAGCCATATTGATTCAAAATTTGTCATTTTGGATAATGAAGAATGAAGCCAACGGCAAACATTATCACGATGGCCGATATTGGACGTATAACAGCATTGAAGCATTTACAAAGTTGTTACCATTTTGGACCGCAAGACAAATACGCCGTATTTTGCAATCATTACAGGATAAAGGCGTAATCATTACCGGGAATTACAATACATCCGCGTATGACCGTACAACATGGTACGCATTCAGTGATTCGTATTTACAAAACCGTCCCATCCATTTTACCGAAACGTCAAATGGAAAAACCAAAAGCGGCAAAACAAATAAAGATAGTATTGAAGATATAAATTCTAATACAGATGATAAACCAAATGATAAACCAAATAATGCCGCCGTTGGCGGTTTATTCCCGGATGAACCCGAAATTATTGAAGCCGAACAGGACTTCAAGCCAATAACCCATACGCATCCGCGCTGTACTTCGGAAAATTTATGTACCTTTGAATGTTCACGTTACAATGATATTGAACTATTCCAAAAGGAATTTACCGGGCCGGAATTCGCCAACGTGGATGTGGTTTATTATTACCATGCCGTTGCCGATTGGTCCGCCGGAAAGGGAAAGAAGATGCGCGATTGGATAGCGACCGCCCGCAACTTTATCCGTTCGGATATGGAAAAGGGAAAATTGCACACGTTGAACGCAAACGGTGGATTGTCCGCCGATGCAATTGAATATCTTAAACAGATGTCGGAATAATGGAAACAGGAGTTGCAGTTTACAAGCCGGAAAAGGCCGTTGACGTTCGCCGTGAAATGGCCCGCCAACCGCAAGTCATGGCCGCGTTGGGGCCTGTTGAAAAATCCGTGTTTTTGGCAACGATAGCCAAAACGATTGACGAATACACGGATGCGGAATTGGCGGTTGATGTGGCAAAGGGATTAAAGTTCATTGCCAAAGATGTAGGGTACAGGGCCGCAAGCGATTCCGAATTGAGTTATTTGGCCGTTCGTATATGCGAAATACTGAAAAGGCATTACGGCGGGTTGACAATGCGCGATTTCCGCATGGCGTTTGAAATGAGCATAACCGGGGAACTTGACGAATTTCTGCCAAAGAACCGGGACGGGTTTGCAGACCGCAACCATTACCAACAATTCAACGCCGAATATGTGTGCAAGATTTTGAACGCATACAAGAACAAGCGGGCCAACATACTGAAAAAGGCGTATGACATTAACCCGGACCCCATCAATGACGAAAGGAAACGCCAATACATGAACGATATACGGCAAAAGTGCATTGATTCTTATGCGTATTACAGGGTAAACCACCGTTTGCCCGTACAATCGCCCATTGCCGATATGTTGCAATACGAAATGTTGGTATCAGTCGGGTTGGCCGTTGACATTAAAGTTACTAATGAAGATTTACAGGCCGTTTTGCAACGTGAAATCCGCAAGTTGACAACGAATTTGCAGGTGGCCGAATTGCGCCATTTGAAAGACAGGGGAACGGATGCGGAATGCGTACAGGTGGGCGCGTTTGAATTGGCCCGCCGGAACGCGCTGATGAAATCTTTTGAACAGATGAACGCCGATGGCGTGGTATTGTCGGAACACATAAAGTTTGAATGATATGGAAATTAAAGGTACGGTGCATTGTTTCTTTGAGCAATCCGGCACGTTTAAAAACGAATTCATCAAATTGGGTATCCCGGCGGAAGATTGGGATATTCAAAACAATTTCGGCCAAACAGACCATACGAACGATTTGTTTGCAGAAATTGAAACAGCCTATTCGGGGGGGTAAGTTGCTTTGATAGTATGAATGAAGATGATTTGATTATGGCGTTTTTCCCATGTATATTTTTCACGGGTAGTTCAAATCCGCCATCATTTAGGTTGGATTGCATAAATTATAGAAAGTTATCAATGAAAGAAACTTTTGATACAATCATAAAAAGGGCAAATGATAGGAACTATTTATACACTTTGTTGTACAAATTTGTTGCTATTGTCATGATTAGGGGATTAAGATTAATAATTGAAAATCCTTATTCAACATTACATTATTTGCACAACAACTTCATTCAAGAACCGTCTATAATAGATAAAAATAGACGATTAAGAGGGGACTATTTTACAAAACCAACGGGATTTTGGTATTTCAATTGTGAACCAACACATGGTCAATCATTTCAAAAACCCGAAAAGGGATTAACCATAAGAACTTGTAAACCAGCAAAAGAAAGTGGATTATGTAGTGAGGAACGTTCCATGATTTCCCCGGATTACGCACGCAATTTCATTCACGATTTTATATTGGGAAAACCGCAAAAGATGTCACAATTAAACCTTTTTGAATGATGTTGATATGTGCAACGTGTGTACACCGACACGATAATTATGGCGTATGCCCGGATGCGTACATAATCATTCCGGGCGATTGCATTAAACCTAAAACAAGTAACATTTGCAAGCGATACGAAAAAGATGGAACAGAAGATTAAATGCGATGTGTGCATCGGGATTGACCCGGGAAAACTTGGCGGCATAGCCGTTTTCGTTCCGGGACAACAGATAAAGACAATTAAAATGCCAAAGGACGTGCGCGATTTGCGCGATTTCTTTGCGTATTACGCGGAAACATACAAACCCATCGTTTTTTTGGAAAAACTATCAGTAAGGCCCGATGATATTACACCGGGAACCGATGGCAAACCCAACATGGGAAAGTTGTTCCGCATCCAAAAGATGATGGCCAATTTTGAGGTGTTGAAAGCATTGATTGAAACGGCCGGGATTCCGTATGTAATGGTGCATCCGATTCATTGGATGAATAGTTTGAAATTGCGTGTTAAGGGACTGAAAGAGGAAAAGCGCGACCGCAAACGCCGTTATGCGGAAAAGGCCGCGCAATTGTACCCCGGAACCAAAATAACAATGTGGAATGCTGATGCAATTTTGATATGTCATTTTGGAAGATGGGCATTAATCAATGAACAAAGTTGGGTCAAGGCCAATTTGCCGAAAGTTGAATACGATAAATTGTTTTGAATATGGAGTTACCAAAGATTACAAAGATTGACGCAATTACGCCGGAACAGGCGGCGGAATATGTGCGTTTCGTGGCGCAATTAAGGCACAATCAACGCCGATGGTTCAAGTTCAAGGAACCCGCCGCGTTGAATCTGTCAAAACAGATGGAAAAAGAGTTGGACGAACTGAACGGGCGTTTGTTGAATCCCGTTCCGTCATTGTTTGATTAAATACCGGGCGATATGGTAAGATTTGATTATTACGAATGGAAAAGAAATCCAAAACGTGAAGTTGTTACCCGCGATGGTAGAAATGCAAAGATTGTGGGTTACGACGTAAAGTCAATGATATATCCCGTTTTAATAGAAGTGGATAAAAAAGAATATCAAGTAACATTAAGGGGATTAAAATATAGTTGTTTATTTTCGGATGATGATATATTTTTCAAAGATTACGACAAACAAGAATTGAAATGGCGCAAATGCGAAGCCGGATATAAGTTCCCATCGGATGCAATCGTAATCCCGGATGATGAAAGAACCACAGACCGCGACCCGCGTTTAGTACGTTGCGCCGTGTGGGATTCGAAATACATATTGATTGAAGATTTGAAGAAATTACCCGTATATGAGTAAAACGGATTCATTACACTATCAATTATGTTGTAAAGGTGCATCATATTTGCACGGCCCAAAAGGTGGGGAAACAAAGGTTTATGAACTTGACGGGGAACAACATACATATCAACAACAGGCATATAAATATGTTGCTGTTGAATTAGTGACAGGGGCGGCGGAATTGCCCGATATTTGGGGGTTCAATGGTTGGGATTCCGTATTGGTTGAGGTTAAGACAACGCACGCGGATTTTCTTGCAGACCAAAAGAAATGGATTCGGCAAAAGGAAAACAATAAATATCATTTAGGTAACTATAAATATTATCTTTGCCCGGATGGTGTTATCAAAAAGGAAGAATTGCCGGATGGTTGGGGGTTGCTGATTTATGACGGCAAAACGATTCGCAAAGAAGTTCAATCAAAATATTTTGAGACGTACAACACAAGCGAATTGATGTTATTGGCAAGCATATTGGCCCGTGAAGTTGGCCGTTCAAAGATATTCAATTATCGCAAATCGGAAAACAATGGTTGACGCATACGTTAAAAAGATATTGGGCGGTTATCGCATAATGTGTAAACGCGCCAAACATAAATGGTGGCACGAATTGGGGAAACACCCGGAAACCGATGTTGCGTTTGAACGTGCATTGAACGCGGGCAAAGTGAATTGGCAAACCCAAATTCGGGAAAATACATTTTTTTTCAAAAAAATAGGTAAAACCTTTGTTGGTTTAAAAATTACCCTTATATTTGCATCGGATTCAGTTGTGAATCCAACGCACCGGGGCGGTTCCCGGCACAAAGTTCAAAGGTTATGAAAACAACAATTTCAAATTTGACCGATTTTTACAAGTCAACCAAAAGTGAATGCAACTTTACCGTAATGTCATTTGATGCAGAAACAAAAGTACGCGCATTGCAGTATGGCGGATTTGATTTGTTCCATGCGTTAGAGGGATTAAGCATTGAGGGCGCAAAGGGCCGTTTGGTTATACTGACAAACAAAGCCGGTTGGGATTTCACCAACAAGTTTGAAAGCGAAAACCACAAAAGAGTAACTTTTGATGATATGAAACCATATCGTATGTACGTCAATGAGTTTTCCAAAACTTATGTATCGGCGGCAAACGTTTGGTAATAGATATTGCGCCGTGGTGTAACGGTAACACACATCACTTTGGCTGATGTATTCCCGGTTCAAATCCGGGCGGCGCATCAAATGGCTTTTTGGCGAAATTGGCATACGCGCGAAACTCAAACTTTCGTCCCAACATGGGGTCCGGGTTCAAGTCCCGGAAAAGCCACAAACAACAACGGACCGGGCCGATTCCCGGAAATAAAACATAACGATACGATGTACATAAAGAAATTGGAATTGCTGAACTTTCAAGTAATTGAAAAGTTTGAAGCCGAATTTACCGGCAACGTGTATTTTATCGTAGGGGACAACGAATTGGGTAAATCCACGTTGTTAAAGGCAATCGGCGCATTGCTGACAGGCAACCGCGATGATGTGTTGCGCAACGGCACATCAAAGGGATTCGCCAAAATGATAGTGGGCGATGATGGGGACGAATTTGACGTTTCGTTGTCATTCACGGAAAACAACCCGCGCGGAATACTGACAATTAAACAAAAATCAACCGGGATGCAGACAAACAACGTGACCATGTTGCAAAAGATATTCGGTTACACGGATTTTGACGCGGTTGAATTTTCCCGTTGGTCCGAAACGGCAGAGGGCCGCCGCAAGCAAATCGCCGTGGTTAAGTCCCTGTTACCGTCCGATGTGCGCGAACGCATTGAATCCATTGACACAGAGGTGGCCGGACTGAAAAACGAACGTACAGGCGTGAACCGTGACGTTAAGACCTTTGAAACGTTGATGAACGAAAGCCGTGCCCGGATAGATTTTGACCCGGAAGAATACAAGGATTCAATTGATGTTACGGATTTGTTGCAGAAGCAACAGACAAATGCCGCGTTGATTGAAAAGGCCAAAACGGTACGCGCCGCGTTACAACAGAGAACCGACCAATTGGCCGAAATCCCGGAACGTATCGCCAAAGCGGAAAACGATTTCAACAATGAAGATGCGGCCATTGATGATGTTGTTGAACAGGCGCGAATTGCATACGAAAATGCAAAGGCCAAAGCCATTGAAGAACACAAAAAGGTTAATTTGCGCCGTTCGGAATTTAACGCCGCCATTGAGGTTGAACGCAAGGATATACAGACCCGCAAGGCCAATGCCGAAAATTGGCTGAAAACGTATGAAGCCAACAACCCCGAAAAATCCAACATCCCGGAAATGTTGGCCAATGCCGAAACCCACAACAAGCGCAATGCGTTGATTGTTCAGTATGCCGAAAAGAAATCCCAATTTGACGAAATCAAGGCCAAAGCCGATGCGATGGATTCCCGCATTGATGAACTTGCAAAGGAACGCGCCGAACTGATAACAAAGGCCGAATTGCCGATTGCCGGATTATCATTCGGAGATGATGGTTTGATACTGAACGGCGTTCCGTTCATGCCGGGCAAAGTTTCGGATTCACAGACAATGGAAATTGCCGCCAAACTGATTATTGCATCCAATCCCAAAGTAAAGGTGTTCCGCATTGCACGCGGCGAATCTTTGGGTGCAAAGCGATTGGAAACCATTATTGACATTGCAAAGCGCAACGGATTTCAAGGTTTCATTGAACAGGTGCAACGCGGTCAAAACGAAATGATGGTTGAGGAATACACGGAACAATAATACAACCCATGCCCCGGCCGGATTTATGTTTAACCATTTGTCTGTTTGTGTGTCAAGCCGGGGCGGGTTTAATTAAATAACGATATGGATAAAGCAATTGCCGACAAAGTAAGGAAATGCAAAAAGTTACAGGGCAAAAACATTGTTGATGTAATGGATATGCGCCAATTTCAAGACAATTTGGCCGCGTATTGGACGCAACAAAGGGAAAGCCGATTACAGGTTGAACGCAATTACAAACTGATTACGAAACCCGTTCCGGCCCATCCGATTGCCAATTTGATGAATCTTTCCGTTAAACAACTGATGTTGGAATATTTGGCCGTTATCAATGGTACAAGTACCCGCACATCATCCGAAAGAACATACATCAAACAATTGTGCCAACAGGCATACAATTTGACGGTGGCGCAAATAGTATGCAAGGAATTCCCCGAACTTGAACCGGAATTGTTACCCAAAGCAAAAGCAAATTGACATGGAATTAAACGAACTGATGATTGGGGATTGGGTTTCCTATAAGGGAACACCCCACAAAATAAATGGGATTGAAGATAACCATTTGTATTTGAAGAATTCAAACGGTTCTGTTATTATGGCGTTGCCGGATGAAATAACCCCGGTTCAAATTACCAAAGAAATATTGGTAAAGAACGGTTTTCAATTCACAATTTGCCGGGAATACAGATATAAAAACGATTTGGTTGATGTAACATTATGCACACCCAAACCCGGTATGTTTTGGATTGCAATTAAAAATGGAGAATCAACCAATACAACCGATTTTCATTATTTGGAAAGTTATATTAGTTATGTTCATGAATTCCAACACGGGTTACATACTTGTAAACTTGACAAAAGTATTGAGATATGAAAACCGACAAAATAAGCGAATCCGGGTTAATCGGAAAGGATGGCAAATTACGTTTACCGATGGACCGTTTGAATGCGTGGTTTGCATCCCATCCGGGCGAACGCATAACGGTACGATTTGAAGCGGCCCCGCAACATTCAACGGCGGCCCAAACCGCGTATTATTACAATTACATCGTACCCACCATTACCGCCGCGTTGTATGAACAACAGGGAGTGCGCAATAGCGAAAAGAACACCGATAAATGGTTGGTTGCGATGTACCCCGGCGATACAACCGAACAGATATTGGGAACAGGCGAACCAATCACGGAAGCGCGACAATTTGACAAAAACCAAATGTCGGATTTCATTGATTGGATAAAGCAATTTGCCGCCGAAGAATTATCCGTTTACGTTGAAGATTCAAAAACGCTTTAAAGATTACCGACATGACGATTGACGATGTTTTGATATTAGATACCGAAACCACCGGGGTTCCCGACAGGAACGCCCGTTGGGATGTGGATTATATGGATTTTCCCCATGTGGTACAGATTGCATGGGTAAACCAATTCAAACAGGAATCCCATATAATATACCCGGACGGTTGGGAAATCCCGGAAGAAACAACGGCCGTTCACGGCATAACAACAGAGTATGCAAGGGAACACGGGGAACCGTTCGCCGTTGTTGTTGACAAACTGATTGAGGATTGTTTGGAAACCCCGTTGATTTGCGGCCATAACCTGTATTTTGATGTTAGCATAATAAAAGCCAACATCATGCGCGAATTGGGCCGCGAATATTACGATGCGAACAGGGTTGAAGATGCGTTGTACAAGGGAAAGCGGATTGACACGATGCGGCCCACGATGAAATGGGTTGACGCACGCACGGCCAACGGCCGCGTGAAGTTCCCGAAATTGGAAGAACTTTATTCAAGATGTTTCCCCGGCGAATCATTCCCGGCGCATGATGCGTTGGAAGATGTCAAGGCCGTTGCGCGTTGTCTGCCTGTTATCGTTAAGATGGGATTGGTTGAACTGAAAGTAAAGGAATACGAACCCGAACAACAGAAATTGGAATTTCAAAAGCCGGAAACCGCGAGAATTGCCCCACAATCGCACGAAACACCCGCGCCCGTACAAACTAACGTTGAAGCGGAAAAAGTGGCACAGAGGGGAAATTTGCCGAAAATAACAGGGATTGAAAACGAATTGTTGAACCAAAACGATTTTTAAGATGAATGAATATATAATTAAATCAAATGGATTTCAAGATGAAATTATAAGTGCCAATTATGCAATTACGGCAAAATGGAAATATGGAAAGAAATATCCCAAACGAGAAATAACCCAAATAATAAAAAACAACGAATTTTAATATGGCAAAGCAAAATTCAACCATCCAATTGCACAATACCCCGACATTCTATTTGGAGTACATGAAGAATTGGTTGGCACACAAAAGGAAAGAGAACGCAAACCCGGCGGAAATCGCCATTGTTGAAGATTTGACGAAAATGGTGCAAATCGCCGTGGATGCAATGGACCCCGTACCGGCGGAACCGGGAAACAATAAAACAAACTAATATGGAGAATCAAGAAAAGAAGATTGACGAAAAGAATTTCAATCTATCAAAAGTCAAGGTGTTACCCAACGGCGGACTGATGGCCGAATATCAAGTAACGGAAGTAATCAACGATGAAGTTTCCATTACTGATTTCACGGCAACACACAACCGCGATTTGCACCCGGATTTGTTGGGCCTGTTCAAAGATTTGCGCCCCATCGTGGCCCGCGTGTTCAACATCAACACGTTTTTGACAATGTTGGAATCGGGCGAAATCAAAGTGAACGCCGCCGGGATGGAACAGGCACGCGCATTCGCCGACAAACTTTTGCAGAACATAACCGTTCGTGGCGTGTCATGGTCCGGTTCGGATGATAACATTGGCGTAATCATTACCGCCGTGTACGAAACGCCCAACGGCCTTAAAACGTGCATCAACACCCCGCGCATAAAGTTGGCCCAAATATCGTTCGGATTTGAAGAAGAATTGGAAACCATTTTGGCCCAAATCAAAACGGAAGTGTTTGAATTCCTGTTCAACGGCAAACAGGCCCAATTGTCATTGTTTGGCGACCAACAGGAATAATGGAACCGATTGCGATTGATACCCGCCCGGATTATGATTATTGCGTTTCGCAAGGTTATGAACCGTTGGTTGACCGCCGTTTTGCGATGGCCCACCAATTGCGGGTATCAATACAACGGGAAAAGTTCGGAACAGGACACACCCCGGAAGAAAACGAACGGTTTTATAAGTGGGTTTGGAATCACAAAACCCATGTGTGCGAAGAATGTATGAAACCGTTAAAGGCATATTCGGCCGTTCATATATCCCATATACTGACGCGGGGCGCATATCCAAACATGGCATTTGACCCACGGAATACCAACATTCTTTGTTTTGAATGCCACAACAGGTTTGAACAGAGAACAACCCGCGTCAATATGCGGATATTCGGAATTACCGAATTTGTGATTGAGCAACTAAAAAAAGAGTATCAAAATGAAACCGATTGAATTTGATGGAGTAAACGTTGTATATGGCGAGGGGCAACCGGAATATATGCCATTGCCCGGCCAAAGACGCGGCGAAAACGGCGAATTACTGACGTGTTGGGAACTAACGCCGGATGAAATCAAAAAGATACAGGAAACCGGGAAAATATGGTTGTCAATACTGACGTTCGGACAACCGTTGCAACCTGTTTTGTTGTCTGTTGATAAAATTGAAAACCCGGAATGAAAGATTACACGGAAGCCGTGCGCCGTTCCATGCGAAAGGATTTCGCCAACGCCACGTTTAAAAGACTGACAAAGGCCCCGAAAACCCCGCATCCGAAAGATACGAAACGGGTGTTGTCATTGAATGAGAATTGCCAATATTTCAAGTTCCGGCGATTCTTTGAAAAACGATTGGTGCGTTTGTTGAGGGTTTCCACGGTTGGCGGAACATGGGTTGAATTCGTGAACGATGCGGACCGGAAACAACTGAACGATGCGGCGGGGTGGTCCGACATGAAACGGGAATATCTGTTGCAAGGTGCAAAATTTGATGAATAGTTAACCTATAAGTTTATTTTATATGAATTGTGCAATACTCAAAGGAAATGTCGGGCAAGACCCGAAAATTACCAATTTTGATAATGGCGGGAAAACCGCGCAATTTTCGTTGTGTACGTCCAAACCGGGTTATACCAAACAGGACGGGACAAAGGTTGAACCCCGCGCACAATGGCACAACATCGTTGTCAAACGTACAGGGATGGCGGGTGTTGTTGAACAATATGTGAAAAAGGGAACGCCATTGTTGATAAAGGGAGAAATTGAAACCCGCGAATATCAAGACAACAACGGCCAAACCCGTTACATTACGGAAATCGTTGTTGATGAATTGGAATTGTTGGGTGGCGGCCAAAAGCATGAACCCGCACCGGCCCCGGAACCCGAACCCGCAAATGACGGATTGCCGTTTTAATCATGTTACCGCAAACAACGGAACTATTGGGACTGATGCAACAGGCATCGGGATTCACGCCGGATGAAATATTGGGCGGTTGCCGAAAAGTACCATTACCCGCGTGTCGTTGGTTTATCGGGGCCGAATTGATGGATATGGGTTTTTCATCAATGGTTGCCGCAAGGGAATTAAAAATTGACCACGCGACATTGTTGCACGGGCGCAAACAGATTGACGCGATAACCGAACGGAACGGATGGCGTGCAGAGGTCCAAATATATGTTCAATTTAAAAAGTTAGTCAATGCAAATAGACAAAAAGCAATACAACCCGGAAATACATGACAAATACCGGGGATTGTCCGTAAAGAATCCGTATGCGTCATTGCTGACACGGATTGAATACATTAATGAAGATGGCATTGCGCACGCCCGCAAGACCATTGAAGTACGTTCGCGCAATACCACGTATCGGGGCGATGTGTTGATATGTTCAAGTGCAAAACCCGTATTGCCCGGCATGATGTCCGGCGTTACGTTGGGATTCGTTGAATTGTACGATGTCAAGCGGGTTGAAGAATTCACGGCGGAAGATTGGGCCGCAACTTGCATCCCTGTTCAAGACCGTCCGCGTACCGGGTACGGTTGGATGATGCGCAACCCCCGCCCGGCTGTGGAAATGCCTGTATCGGGCCAATTGGGTTTTTACGATGTTGTTGTACCAAAAAATGATATTGTGGAATACCCGCGTGCAATGGCAATGGGAAAAGATGGTTGGGATATTGTCAAAAACAAAATCAAAGTAAAATGAAACTATTTATTATTATCGCAATTGTTGTAATCGTTGGCGGAATCGTAAGCATATCCGATAGACTGACGGAAATTGAAGCCAATCAAAGAGTGATAAAAGCAATGTTGGACGAATTAAGACAAAAATAATATGGCCGATTATTGGAAAGAGAAATTAAACCCGTTTGATGCGGAATTGTTCTTAATGGTTGAATCGCTGACGGAAAAACCGTGCGAACCAAAGAACGGCGGCGACCATTATTTTTTTGAAGCGGATTATTCCAAACACCACACCCCGGAATACATATCCGCCGTGATGGATGCGATTGCCGTGCGATTAGGTGACAGAATGATTAAAATGGTTGATGACCCCGACAGGGAAACAATATTGGTCCGCGTGAAGTTTTCCGAAACGGAATACCCCGGATTGATGCAGAGTGTGGCAAAAAAGAGGGGCAACCCCGACAAAGGGTTCACTTTTTGCCACAAGTTGGAAGAAATCAAGGCCGTACAGGTTAAGACCGAAAACGTGCAAAGGTTGTTGGATTTTGTGGGAAACGGCGAAATAGAATTCCCGAAAGACGGGCCGATGAAGTTTCATTTTCTCAATGCAAGCCGTTCAGTATGGGCGCACGCGGAACATCTGCAATACATCGTGTTCGTGAAAGAGGGATTGTTTGAGGTTGTCGGAAAAGAAGAGTTTGAAAGTAAATACGATACAAAAGAATGAACCGAAATGACCCGCCCAAAGTTGAGGGAAAGAAATGCCGCCAATGTTGGCATTGCCTAAACCCGCAAGGTAACGCGATATGCGCGTTTACAGGAAAACCCATCAACCCGGATTCCCCGGCCTGTATGATGATGGTTGAAGATTGAATGTTATGGAACTAAAAGATAAAAAAAACGCCATATTTGAAATATTCGGGTTTAATGAAAACGAAACATTCCCGGATGCAATACGGCGCGTCATATATAGTGGCGATTCGTCATATTATGACAAATATTTGGAATTATGCCCGGATTTGTCAAAGGATGAATTACGTTCTATATGGCAATTTTGGTATGCAGACCGCGAAGAAAAGAAACAAGATTACACAAGTGATTCGCTTGCAAAACTTTGTTCCAAATTGGCACTATTGGAAAATGGAACCACCGTTTATGATTGTTGCGCCGGAACGGGTGCATTAACAATTGCCGCGTGGAATATCAAAAAGGATATTTTTGCCGTTTGTGACGAATTGGATGCGGAAGTAATACCAATTCTTTTATTCAATTTGATAGTCCGTAACATTCCATCGTATATATGTTGCAAAGATTTGATTACCGGGGAAATATTCGCGTGTTGGGAAATACACAAGGGGAATAAATACGGCAATTTGAATCGGAAAATGATTTGTGAACCATACACCGGGAAAATTGATTGTGCAGTATCAAATCCGCCATTCAATTTAAATATTGGCGGAATACTTAAAAATTACTTTTTTGTTGAAAAGTGTATTGAATTGTCGGAACGTTGCGCGGTAATTTTACCGCGTGGCGTTTTGACCAATGACAGGGAAAAACCATACAGAAAAAATTTGGTTGATAATCAACAAATCGTTTCTGTCATTCAATGCCCGGATAAAATGTTTGAATCAACGGGAATCCCTGTTTGTATTTTGGTATTGAATAAGAAACCGAATAAAGGGTTATTTGTCATTGATGCGACACAATGCGATGAAATAACAAGATTGCAACGTGGAGAGGGCGACAAAAGCCACACGGAACGTTTGTACCAAAAGAAAATGAACGTTTATTCCGATGAACAGATAAACGCCATTTGCGCGTGTACGTTCACGGAAACGGATTTGTCAAAGTTTGTGCCATATTCCGAAATCGTGGAAAAGGAATATAATTGGACTTATGGCATATATAAAGAACCCGTAATTGATGAACAGAACACAAAACATCGTGACTTTAACGATATTGTTGCAGACATCAATAAAATAACCCGGTTAAAGAATACCATAAAAATAACCATCAATAAAGTTTGGGCCGATGAACTGAAAATAAACATTGGGGATTCCGCCGAACAGGACAAAGGATTGGTTAAGGAAATAAACGGATATTTGGAATTGTTGGGAATATCGGAAAGACTGATTGAACCCAATTATTACGCAATATCCAATTCAAAGGTTTTGGAAATCAAACAAAACGATAAAGAAATATTATCGCCCGTGTTTGAACAATTTATTCCATTGTGGCAACAACACATAAAAACAATGAATGTTTTGGAAAACCAATTGTTTGCAGAATTTCGGGATGCGCTATTACCCGCTTTAATGACTGGGCGTTTGTCACTTAAAAAATAAACCCTATATTTGCCACAACAAAATATCTTAATTATGGCAACAAGCGATAAAGGGAAAATCGCGGCCCCACGAAAAAAACGCGAAGCATGGACGGAAGAAAAGGTTGATGTAATTTGCAAGGCGATTGCAGAAGGAAAAACTTACGAATCGGCATACAAGGCCGCACGGGTGGCAAAAGCCCCGTTCTATGCACGTTTAAAGACTGATAAAGACTTTAAAGACAGGGTTAAAAAGGCCGAACAGGAATTCAACGAATATTTTGATGCAAACATCGTTTCCATATCAAAACGTTCGTTGGCCGAACTGATAACCGGGTACGAATGGGACGAAATCACAACGGAAACCATACCGGACAAAAACGGTAAAAAGATAATCAAAACCAAGACGGTACACAAAAAGGCCGCACCCAATACAACGGCCGTAATCTTTGCATTGTGCAACCGCGACCCGGAACATTGGAAAAACAGGGTTGAACAGGAAGTAACCGGAAAGATTGAAACGGAAACCAAACAAACGTTGTCATTGGAAAACGTTTCGGATGAACTATTGGGGAAAGTGATTGACGCGATAAACGGAAAGTAAATGGCACAGAAACCCGCAAAAACCGTCAAACCGCACGTTTGCGGGGAATGTTCTTTGGCCCATGAAGTACAGGAACATTGGAACCGGGCGTTGGATGGCCATTACATTTGTGTACGTTGTCCGCATTCAAGCCGTTCCCGGCTGAAATCCGAACAGGCGTGCGAAAACTTTAAATCATAAGAAAATGAAAGTATTACAAATGCCCGCCAAATGGGGGCGCAAAGCCATCATTATAAATAACGATGGTGTTGTTGCGTTGGATATTGAGAATGACCAACCCCATGTTGGTTATATACACGATTTGGTTGTTGACGAATCCAAACGCAAACAGGGAATCGGAACACAATTGTTGAAAAAGGTAATTGAAGTTGCAGAACAGAACGGATGCAATAAGGTTGTGTTATGGTGCGAACCCATTGTTTGGTTGCATGAATGGTACGAACGTATGGGATTTATTGAAACCGAAATCGGCGAATACGGAATGGCCCGGATGTTGTTGATGTTGAAAATGTAACTATTGGTAGAATTTTTTGCGGGTTGGTATTGCAAAAACCCGATAAAACACTTTTGGGTTTGTAACTATTGGTAGAAAAATGGACGTTGACGCATTACAAATATCCCGGATATTGACGCAACACCCCGAATTGTTCTTGCAAGAGGGGGCACGGCGACAACTGATGTGGTTTGCTCAATATATCAAACCATCGTATCAATGCACGCCGTTTCATGTATCATTGATGCGAATTGCCAATATGTTCGCGCACGGCCAATTAAAGAACGTTATTATTCAAGCCCCACCACAGGAAGGTAAGAGCGAGGTTAGTTCAAGACTATTGCCCGCGTTCATTTTGGGAATCAACCCCGACACAAAAATTGCAATCTGTTCTTATGCGGCAACAATCGCAAAAGACTTTAACCGGGATGTGCAAAGATTGATTGACACGCCCGAATATAGGGCCGCATTTCCCGATACCCAATTGAACGGTTCAAACGTTGTGACAATCGCCAATAACTATTTGCGCAATTCCGATGTGTTTGAAATAGTAAACCACACGGGTTCATTGCGCGTTGTGGGCCGTGGCGGTTCTTTGACATCAAAGACCGTTGACGTGATGATATTTGACGACCTATATAAAGATGCAAGCGAAGCCAATTCGCCACAGATACGGCAAACGGCGTGGGATTGGTACACAAAGGTTGCACGAACACGTTTGCACAACGATTCGCAACAACTTATTGTGTTTACCCGATGGCACCCGGATGATATAATTGGCAAAATCATTGAAACGGAAAACGTCATATTTGCCGAAAAGTGGTCCGATTTTGAGAACATCCCGGCGGGTGCATGGGTATTGGTAAACTTTGAAGCCATTAAGACAGGAAACGCCACGGAAATTGACAACAGGGAACCGGGAACGGCATTGTGGCCCGAACGTCATTCATTGGAAAGACTATTGGCGCAAAAGCAACTTGACCCCGTTGGTTTCCAATGCCTGTATCAAGGTGACCCCGGCAATGCAGAGGGCAAATTGTACCAACCATTCAAAACATGGGTTGACAAAAAGGATTGGGGAACATATATCCGTTCGGGTTGTTACGTTGACGTTGCGGACGAGGGGGACGATTATTTGGCCGCATTGACTTATGACATATACAAATCGGACAATCAAGTTTGGAACGAAAACAAAAAACGGTTTGAACCGTTATTGTTCGCGCTGATAACCGACATTGAATTTACGGACGAATCAACGGACGTAACAACGATAACGGTTCCCCGGATGATAAACGCCAATGGTACGCAAAAGGCATGGATTGAATCAAACAACGGCGGTTCCCAATTTGAAAAAGAGGTAAAGAAAAAAGTTAAGGCCATAACCATTCCGTTCCATCAATCGGAAAATAAGGAATCCCGGATTGTGACGAACGCGCCGTTTGTCAACCAACACATCGTGTTTCCATTCAATTGGGAAACCCGATACCCGGCATTTTACAAGCATATCACAGAATTTTTGCGCAAGTTTGATGCAAACGCCCATGATGATGGGGCCGATGCGTTATGCGGATTATATCAAAAGGAAATCGCCGATGGTAACACAAAACCATACGGCTCGTCAAATAGGGGTGTTAGGGTGCATTGATTTTGTGTTGAAATGTTAAAAATGCACTTTTTTGAGAAAAATATAAGTAAAACCTATTGCGCAATAAAAAACAATGCGTATCTTTGTAGCGTAATCAAACAACAAAACGCACCGGGGCGGTTCCCGGAACTAAAAACAAAAGGTTATGGAACTCAACAACAACAACTCAATTGAGGTTATTTTCAACAACATTGAAAAGGAAACAGAAAAGGCCGTATTGGTAAATCTTCCTGTAAGTTGGAATATGAATATGCACCCGAAATCAATTTGGTTCCCGAAATCATGCGTTAAGTTCTATGATGGGCGCACAATGGCTGTTGCAACATTCTTGATTGAAAAGTTAGAGCGCGAAAACGCATTCCACGGTTACGCAATGAGATTTGAGTGCTAATTTACTAACCTTTAATTTATTTCACAATGAAAACATTTATTATCAATATACATCCTAAGTTGGAAAATGTATCAATCATCGTTCGCAATGGCCGCAAGTTTGCGGAATTCTTAATTGGTGGGCATTATGGCAATTTTGATTTTGAACCCGCAACAGAACAGGACGCAAAACGCATCAAGCAATTTGCAGTACATTTTGGCGATGATAAAAGTTCATGCCACGGAAATTGGTACGCACATTGCAACGGTTACGCGATGGATTTGGTTGTTGCTAAACACAAGAAAACCGCGCATTATGATGAACATTTCTGTTATTCTTTGAATACATACCGACCTTATGGTCGTTCGTCAAAGAGTTGTTGAATATATATAGTTGCAATTAGCCGTGGCGCAATCAACGTCACGGTTTTTTGTTTTCACTAAACCGCCATATTTGCCCCACAATTGATTATCTTTTGCCGGATGAACAATTACACGGAAAGCGAAAAATAATTGATTGTGTGCGAAATTTCTAAAAAATAACTACATTTGTGCCGTAATGCGGTAATGGGACAACCGCGAAACCATATTGTTTAACTTAAAATCTTGAATTATGAGTTTAGTTTGTTCATGCCCGGCCGCATCCGCAATTACCACAATTCCCAACGTGCAATGCCCGGAAAATTTCGGCCAAATCCAAAAAGTTGCGTTCCAACGTTTGCGTCAAGCCGATGGAACCCGAAACAGTTTTGCCGCCGCAAGCGGAACACCCACAACCCCGACAATCAATTTGTTGGCAAGTTGGACCGCAAAGATGGCCGCAACCAACGGAACCAAAATCGTTATTTCTCCTTACATCAACGCCCCGGCCGATAGCGGCGGCGATGCACGCCGTTCAAGTGGTGGCAACGATGATTTGGGCGGTATTGCAGAAGTATTGGGCGGCAACCCCGTTCAGTTTGACGGTGTATTGCGTGCCGTTCCCCAATCTGTCATAAAGGTTATGAAAGAATTGGAGTGCGAAGCCAACGCCGGAAATTTGGGCGTTTACCTGTTTGACGAAAACGGCAACATTGAAGCCATACAGGACCAAACCGAACCCAACACATATTACCCCATTCCCATCCGTTCGTTGTTCATCGGTTCAAAGATTCACGGAAACTTTGACGCAAAGGATTCAAACGCCATTTCGTGGATGTACCCCGACAACTATTCGGATGATTTGGAAATCATCAAACCCACAGACTTTAACCCGCTTACTGACTTAATCCCCGCGTAATCATGAACGCAAAAACAACCAATGTAACGTTGGTTGCAAACGGCGTTACAGAAGAATTTGAGTTTTCCCACGCGGAAAGGATTTTGAGAATGCCGCGTAACGGCGGATGGAAATTACCAAAGGATTCAAAATTTGAGTTTGTAAACAATGGGTTACGATGTAGGACAGATAAAAAAGAAAATCGCGGAAAATAAACGTGCCGCAACCTTGAACCGTGCGAAACTGCATCAAATGCGCATCAAGTTTCACACGGTCAAGCGCGTCACGTCATTCAATGCCCCGTATATTTCTTTGCCATTGACCCAATTTTTGGCAATGGTTGAAAACATCCTACCACACGATAAATTTGTGTTGTTTAAAACAATGTTCCGTTATCCCATCAAGACAAATGAGATTACGGACATTTGTTTTGACAAATTGAGCCGCATTTTTGACGGCCGCAACCCGGCGTTCAACTACCAATTCGCAAATCCGGCACAAAAGGATGATTGGGAAGAATACCGATTGACAAAGTTGGATGAACCCAACGTTTGGGAAACCAAAGGTTGGGAATTCTTCAAATCGGAAATCAATTCGGTGTTGATTGTTGACGTTCCCCGCGAACAGAAAACAGAATTGCCCGAACCATATTTCTATTGGTTGCCGATTGACGATGTGATAACATACATGGCGGACCCCACAACGGGCGTAATGGACTTTATCGTTTTCCGCCGCCATGATGAAATCATTGTGTTGGATGATGAAACGTACAGGGTATGGGATGATTCCAAACACACCGGGACCATCAACGGAATGCCAAAGATTGAAGCACGCCACGATTTGGGTTATTGCCCGGCGCGTTTCTTTTGGAACGAACCGTTGTCATTGGATGAACCGGATGTGAAGAAATCCCCGTTGTCGGCCGAACTTGAATCATTGGATTGGTTTGAATTTTTCCACATAAGCAAACGCACGTTGGATTTGATGGGTGCATATCCCATTTTATCCGGTTACGAACAAAGTTGTGATTTCAGTAATGCCGAAAACGGCGATTATTGCGATGGCGGCTTTTTGAGGGACAAACAAGGCCATTACCGTTTGGATATGGCGGGATTGCTGATGCGTTGCCCCAAATGCGGCAACAAACGCATAATCGGCCCCGGTTCATTCGTTGAAGTTCCCGTGCCAAACGAGAGTGAGGGACAACCCGATTTGAAACACCCCGTGGATTTGCTGACGGTTGACCGCAATTCGTTGGATTACAACGTGGACGAACAGAAACGTTTGCGTGAAGAAATCATAACGGCGGTTGTCGGACAGGAAGAAATCGTAACCAATCGTGATGCGTTCAACGAACAACAGGTACAGGCCAATTTTGAGAACGTGACAACGGTATTGCGCCGGATTAAAAAGGGATTTGAAGCCGCCCAATCATGGGTTGATTCAACCATTTGCCGCATCCGTTACGGACGTTATTTCATTTCGGCCAAAATTAATTACGGCACGGAATTTTATTTGTATTCCGTACAGGAATTGCGCAACCAATACAAGGCCGCGAAAGATGCGGGCGCACCGGAATCCGAATTGGATATGATGCAGAACCGCATATTGGAAACGGAATACCGCAATGACCCGATGCAATTGCGCCGTATGTTGTTGTTGTCGGAACTTGAACCGTACCGCCATTTATCGCGTACAGAGGTGGGCGAATTGTTTGAAAAGAAGTTGGTAAACGAACAGGATTTGCGCATTAAATTAAACTTTCCTAATTTTGTGCGAAGATTTGAACGGGAGAATACCAACATATTGGATTTTGGAAACGCAATCCCGTTCCAAAAGAAGATTGAAACGATTATGGCGGAATTCCGCAAGTATGCTGATGAACAGATACCGGAACCCGCTAATGTTTAACTAATAAAAAACCGACAAAGGTATGATTACAAAAGATGGCAGGGACACACCAATTGGGAATTTGACCCCGGAAAACTACATTGTACCAAAGGGCGAAGAAAAGAGTTACCATTGCGTTATTGAGGTTGTGCAGTATGACCCAAAGACCGGTAAGAAACTTTCCAAACCCCGCGTGCAGAAGTTCGGAAAAAAGCAATTTGAAACGAACGTGTTGGCAAGTTTGAAGAAACAAGGTTACACCGTTACCATTCTTCATGACCCCAACGTTTGGATGAAAGAACAACAGGAAAAGGCCGCCGAACGCGCAAAGCAACAGGCGGAAGAAAAGGCCAAAGCCGAACAGGAACGTTTTGATGCGGCCGTTGCCGCCGCCGTTGCAAAGCAAATGGCAGAATTGCAAGCCAATAACGCCAATCAAGGCGGACAGGATGGCGAACAAAAGGAACAAAAGAAGCCGGGTCGCCCGCCAAAGAACAACAACGATGGCGAACAAAAGGAATCGGCCGAATCCGGGGACGGAAAAGAACCCGAAAAAGAGTAACTAACAATTAAAAAACTACAATTATGGCACAAATCGCACAACAGGACAATTTGTTTATTGACGTGACCACATTGGGAACGTTCACATATGACCAAAAGAAAAAGTTGGTGGAATGCTACAAGGCCGGGACCATTCTTGACGTTGTACAACGTTCCGCCGTTGGTGTTTCAAAGTGTATTTCCGCATCATACGCCGATGTTAGCACAACCCGCACATACACATTCGTATTCGGTGGTGCATCATTGCAGAGTGTGACCGCACAGGAAACAATATCCGCATAAATACCCCGTTGGGCGATACTGATTTAAAGACAACCAACCAATATTCAAAGGGAAAGAATTATGGCACTAACAACCGAACTATTGAATGCCAACGCCGCATTGTCCGGCTTGACAGATGAACAGAAATCCGCAATCGTGGAAATGAGCAACAACGATGAAAACACCGTTATTGCAAAGAAAACCGGGGAAATTTACGGCGGTTTGGATGCAGACATTTTGGCCGCATCCGGTATCGCAAAGAATGGAACCGAAAAGACATTTGATTACGCCAAAAGGGTAATCGGCGAAATCAAGGGACAGGCGGGGAACGCCGCACAACTGCAAACCCAAATTTCCGATTTGACCAAAGAGAAAGCAAGATTGGAAAAGGTTATTGCAGACGGTGGCGCAGATGCAGAAACAAAAAAAGCATTGGCACAGGCCAAAGCGGATTTGGCGAACGTAACCAAAGAATTTACGGACTTGAAAACAAAGTATGACAATGCGGAAGCCGAACACACCAAAGCATTGTTCATGACAAAGTTGGATTCCGAATTTGCGAAAGCAACCGCCGGAATCAAGTTCAAGGCCGATTTGCCCGCATCCGTTCAATCTGTATTGCTGACACAAGCCATTGAAAAGGTAAAGGGAATGAACCCCGAATACATTGATGATGGCAACAACGGCAAGGTATTGGCATTCATGGAAAACGGGGCCGTTATGCGCAACGCCAACAACAATTTGCGACCTTTTACCGCATCGGAATTGGTTGCCCGTGAACTTAAAACGATGGGTGTTTTGGATGAGGGCAGACAACAGATCGGCGCGGGTTCGCAAGGCGGTCAAGGCGGAAGCGGTGGCGGCAATGGAACTTTTGATATTTCCGGCGCACGGACGCAAGACGAAGTAACCGAATTGATTACTAAACAACTGATGTCACAGGGATTAATCAACGGTTCCAAAGCATTTGAAGATGCGAAAAACAAGATTTGGAAAGACAATATTGATGTAATCAAAAAATTGCCTATCCGCTAAAAAGAGAGTAAACAAACAACACCGGGTAATGGGTCAATCCGGCAATTTTCAAAAACAATTTAAAACAAAACAATTATGTCACTTATTGCAACAAGATTACAGAATTGGCGAGTTGAAAACCCGGAATTTGACCGTAATATGGCCCGCCCATTGGAGTATGGCGCATTGGATTTCTTCATTGAGCAAACCAACGCCGGTAATTCAATCATCAATCCCAATTTGCGCGACCGCGCTTTTGAGAGTATCGGAAACACCGTACAGGTTCCCGTTATCAATTATGATGGCGATGTAACCGTTTCCAACGTTCGTTCATGTGTCATTGCCGATGATGAAAACACATCCGCATTGTACACCGTCAATTGGGTAACTTTGGCCGTTGGTTTCACAATGGTTCCCCAACTTTACCGCAACAACGAAATCAGTTATGAACACGATTTCGCCCGCAAGATGGAAAAGGTTTGCCGCGCACTTGCAACCGCAATGGATGTACAGGCAATCGCCGCGTTGGAAGCCAACAAAACACAGGTGTTCAAAGATTCTTTGATTTACACCGTTACATCCAATAGTGTTCAAGTTCCGTGGATTGCCCGCATGGAATTCCTTTCGGACATGAACGCCATGATGCGTGCGAACGCATATCCCGAAATGTTGCACGTTATCGGTGGGGCCGGTTTTGATTCATTGGTACGCAAGTTGGCCGAACATGACATTTACAATGATGTAAACAAACGTTTGGAGTATGACAACAAAGTGTTCCATTACACCAACAACATCGTGAATGAATCCGGCATATACGCAACCGGTTACGTTGTAGCCGATGGCAATGTTGGCGTGTTGACCCGCGTTGACCGCGAGGCATTGAGCCGTACCCGCATGAATTTCCACGAATGGGATGTTGTACGTTTGCCGTACATTGATTTGCCCGTTGGTTCACACTATTATACCGCCGTTGGCGACCAAAGCGGAATCGCCGGGGCTGCATCCGCCGATATGGTTTGCAACGTAAAGGAATATTTCGGTTTTTCCGTTGATATTGCTTTCTTGGTTGCTTACAATAGCAATCCCGAAACCGTTGCCAACCCCATCATAAAGGTTGAGGTTGCTTCGCCCGTTACCAATCCGTTCGCACAACCCGTTGAGGTAGTGAACACAGAGGACAACCCGGTTAATACAACCGTGATTTCCTAAACGGGGATTTCTCCATATTGTAAGCGGGGGCGGGCGTAATAACCCCGTCCCCGTTTTTCTTTAACCACAAATCAAACCGAAAATGATACGATTGCAAGAAATACAAACCGCGCTTATGCCATTGGTTGGTTGGCAACAGGATTACAACCCACAAAATCAAATTGACCCCAATTTGTGCCAAAGCGAAAGCGGGTTGACCTTTCAAGGTGCGCACCCGTTATGTACGTTGGCAAACGTCCGGGCCATCATGCCGGATGATTATTTGTATAAATACCCCGATTGGAACAACGCAACCGGATATGCCAAAGATGCAAAAGTAAAACACGGCGGCATTGTATGGATTGCAAAGAACGCAAACACCGGTTCGGAACCGGCCGACAACAACCCGGATTGGAACAAATACAATATGTTGTCCGATTTCGTTGAAAACCTTATGTTGCAAGGAATCAACACGGCCATCCAACAATTCATACAGGAAAAGCAATTGAGCAAGGAAACCAAATCGTTGTTGGAACGCCGCACGTTCTTTGACGGGGCCGCACGTTTACAGGCAACAATAGACCCATCGGGCAAAATCGTTGGTTTTGAAATCGTACCCGTCCGCGCAATGGGCGTGACAACAAAGATTGAACGGATTGGTTTGCAGATGGTGGGCGCAACGGGAACGGTTAAATTGTATCTGTTCCATTCGTCACAGGTTGCACCCATGCGCACGATTGAATTGGAATACACCAACACAAAAGGCGGGTTCCAATGGTTCAATTTGGCCGAACCGCTTTATTTGCCTTACATACCCGGAAGCGCGGGCGATGGAAACGATGCGGGCGGCGCGTGGTTCCTTTGCTACAACCAAAACGAATTGCCGACCGGGATGCAAGCATTGAACGTTTCAAAAGATTGGTCCGTTGAGCCGTGCCAAACCTGTTTAGGCGGTTCAATAGAATCATGGCGTGAAATGACCAAATATTTACAGGTATCGCCGTTCGGCATTCATGCCCCGTTGGATTTCACGGAATACCCGGAAATGTTTGATATTGGCGAAATAGGTTACACCAACACCATGAATTACGGCATGAACGTTGAAATTTCCGTTGGTTGTGACTTGACCGATTTCATTATTTCGCAACGTGCGATATTCGCAACCGTGATTCAAAAACAGGTTGCCGCCAATGTGTTGCGCACACTTGCAATGAATCCCGATGTAAGGGTAAACCGCAATCAAGTGAACGCGACCCGCGACCAAATATTATACGAATTGGACGGTGCGCCGCAAGGCCGTGCAAGCGGTTTGGGTTACGAACTTAAACAGGCATTCAAGGCGTTGGAATTTGACACAAAGGGATTGGACCGCATTTGTTTGTGCGAGAACAACCACGGTGTCAAGTATCGCACCGTTTAATTTTGTCAAATTTCGCGTATAACGGCGTTTTTCCGTTCGGACGTACAAAGTATTACCCCGACAGATAAAACGCCGCCACACGCAAGAAAACAAGCCGAAACGATGGGAATATTGAATGATTTGTTGCAACGGGTTCAAACGGTCAATGACGGATTGGAAATTGGCGGTTTGATTCGTGATGTTGTCATACAATACCCCGATGATATTTTGGACCTACAAAAAGAACAATTGTTCGCGGGCAAACGTTCCGATGGCGAAGATATAAGGCCGTATTATTCGGAAGATTTGAAGCCGGGCGGGTATTTCTATTCAGTAGATACCGCGAAGATGTACGCGGCATGGAAACAATCGTTGGATTACCCGTTTGAAGCTAACCGCAACCCTGACGCGCCCAACCTGTATATAAACGGCCGTTTCCATGACGAATTGGGCGTGCAGTTTTCCGCGCAAACGGTGGCAATAGTTGGGACAACGGGATATTCCCAAAACATCATTGCCAAATACGGGATGGACACATTTGGTTTGATGTGGGACAATTGGAACGAAATATTTTTCAATCGTGGCGGTTACGAACGTTTAATGGAACAGATAAAACAAACATTGTATGTCAACTAATGCACCCACAATCCCCAATCCTGTAATGTTGGATTCCGTCATTGCGGAAATCCAAACGGGACTGACTGAACAATTAAGTTGGTTGGATGCGGCATTTGGACGCGCCCAAAAACTTGTAAAGATGATGAACGGCAAACGCATCGTTACCCCGAACGTGTTTTGCGGCGGTTGGAACGGACACGGCCCGAATGATTACATTGAGGTTTCCCCGGATTCAAAGATTGGCAACTTTACGTTCTTTGAAATTGAGGACCCGCAAACGATAACGCCCGGACCGTGGGCGCGTGAAATCAAATCGCCGTTCGGACTGATTGTTTGGGTTGACTTGACCCGCGTTTATGGGAAAGCCGACAACAGGAACACGGAAAAGTTGAAAGCGGACATTTTGCACGTTCTTAACGGCCGGACATCATGGCATTTGTCACACGGCCGCATCGTTATCAACAGGATATACGAAAAGGTTGAAAACATTTACCGTGGTTACACCCTTTCGGAAATTGACAACCAATTTTTGATGCACCCGTTTTGGGGCGCAAGGTTTGACGGACTTTTGGAATATGACGAATTATGTTACCAATCTACGAATTTGTAATGTATTGCGCGGTTATCGCATTGGTGGCCGCGTTCCTGTTATCATTGGCGGTTAAATGGGGATGGTTGGAGTATTTACAGGTTCACGCCCCGAATGATTTTTTGCACGAACTATTATCGTGCAAATTCTGTTGTTCGTTCCATACGGCAATGATTATTTCTTTATTTTTGTGCATGGCAACCGGCCATTGGATATTATTGGCCGCGCCGATGTGTACAACGATTATAACACGGGAACTTTGGTAATATGACAACAACAAAGATTGGCAAACACACGGTTGAATACTTTGATGCGATTGATGAATTACCCATCGTGCGGTTCCACAAGTACCAAAAATTGTTACTTATTGATGCAGGCGTGGGTTCAGATATTGCGGCATTCGACCAAAGGATTGAAAAAACCCGCCGATTCCTTATGTTGGGACAGACCGACAACGCGCAAAAGGAATTGGAAAACATACGCCAATGCGTCTATTTGATACAATCCGGGATAAATCCCCAACACCGGGCTTTTGCCGCGTTGGTGGCAAAGATTGACGGGAAGAAATGCAACGATTTGTCGGATGATGCGTTGGCAAAGGTTACGGAATTGTTAAGCGATGCACCGTTGAATGAGTTGGCCGCCCCGTTGGATGCGGCCAAAAAAAAAATTGACGGGGAATTAATGTTGTATTTCCCGGCCATTTTCAATGATTCCGAGGTTAAAGAATATTACGACCTGTTGAAAAAGCGGACGTTGGAAATACTCAAAGGAATTACGGATGGTGTTGCGGAACCTGTTGCGACGCAAGCGGTTGAAAAGTTGACAACATTGTTGATAACTTATTCCAACCCCAAGTTATTTACAGGTCCCGAAAGCGTGGAAATACAATTCGACCGTCAGTTTGAAAATTTGTGTTTGGTTCTGTCCGAACAATTGCACGTCAAACCCAAGGATTATTCCGTTTTGGAGTTTTACAACGCATTTGATTTCGTGAAAGAACGTAACAAACAGGCGGAACGGGCGCAAAAGGCGGCCCAAAATCGAAGATAACGACCGGGGACGTACAAAGTACCATCCGGCAAAAGATAATTGATTACATGGCAAATTTCAAGAAAATAACATTATGGATAACCCGAACCCCATATACTATAAAGATTTAGTAACGCCCGACGATTCAATTACCAAATTGATTTCCCAATTGGATGAATTGATACAGACTTACGACGGCGCGAAACAAAAGATACAGGGCGCGGCCGCCGATGTTGCAAAGAGTATGAAAGACGTATCCGGCGCAACAGAGGAACAACGCAAACAAATCCAATTGGCAACCGAGCAATCGGACAAATTGGTTGCGGAATACCGGGACGTAACGAGTGCGCAATGGAAAGCAACCCAAGCGTTCGCGGAAGCCACGGCCGCCAAAAAGGAATCGTTACAGGTTGACAAACTGATTACCCAAATAAATACGTCGGCCGAGGGTTCTTACAACAAGTTATCCGCCCAATACCGTCTGAATAAAATTCGATTAAACGAAATGTCGGCGGAAGAACGTACCGCCACGGAAGAGGGCCGCAAGTTGGAAGCCGAAACAAACGCCATTTACCAAGAAATGAAGCGTTTGCAAGAAGCAACCGGCAAACATCAATTATCGGTCGGCGATTACGCCATTGCATCAAAGAGTTTGCGACAGGAAATTATGTCGTTGACCCAAGAAATGGCAATGATGAAAGTAAACGGCGAACAGAATTCGGAAGAATACCAAAGATTGGCCCAACGCGCCGGACAATTGAAAGACGCGATGTTAGACGCCCAAGAACAGGTAAAGGCGATGGCGTCCGATACACAATCATTGGATGCAACGATGGGTGCGGCGTCGGCCGCCCGCGGTGGTCTGACCGCATACAATAGCGCATTGGCATTGACCGGGGCCAATTCCGAAACCGCAACCGATACACAAAAGAATTTGGGTGCAACAATCGGTATTGTATCCGGTGCAACCGCTATTCAAACTGCATTACAAAAGGAATCCAACGTAATGACCGGAATTGCCGTGGTTCAATCGAAAGCATTGGCCAAGGCGGAAGCATACGAACGTTTAGTAAAGATTAAAGGCACGGCCGCAACCAAAGGCGCAACCATTGCACAAAAGGCGTTCAACATCGTTGCCGCCGCCAACCCGTATGTTCTATTGGCCGTTGCGCTGATAACCGTTGTTGGTGCATTGGTTGCATTTGCCGCCGGTTCCAATAGGGCGTCAAAAGAACAAACCAAATTGAACAAATCATTGGCCGCCCAATTGGATTATTTGGAAGCCATTTCGGAATCGCAAAAACGCGTATCCGATGAACGCATACGTTCCATTCAAGACGAATTGGATATTGCCAAGGCACAAAACGCATCCAATGAAGAAATCCGGGCGTTGGAAGATAAGATATACAACGAACGCGTCAAGGCACACGCGCAACAAATGGAAAATTACAAAACCCAAATTGCGCAACAGACGGTCAACCAACGCAAATTGGAAACGTTGCAAAAGACATTGTTACAATTGCAACAGGCCCAAGCCGCCGGAAAGAACCGTTTAACCGTTGACGTGGATTTGGACGGTAAGGTTGAACGCCAAAAGATTGATAAAGCCATTGAAGCCGTGCAAGGCCAAATCGACAATTTGGGCCGTTCTGTTGATATTGCCGTTGAACTGAAAACCGAGGGTGCGGACATTGCCAAGGAACGCGCCGTACAATTGGCACAACGTAAGAATGAAGCAAGGCAACAAGCCAAGACCGAAACCGACATATTGCGCCAATCACAGGATGCACGAATTGCGCTGATTCAAGATTCATACAAGCGTGAACAAATCACGTTGAAAGCCGCCGCCACCCGTCAGATTGCCGACATAAAGACCCGTTTGGAAACCGAATCCAATTTGACCGTATCAATGCGCAAGCGTTTGAACGAACAGATAAAGGCCATACAAACCAAGTATTACCGCGATTTGCAAGACTTGCAAAACGAATATACATTGTTGGGCGTGGCCGCCATCCGTGAAACAGAAGAACTGCAAATTGCGCTGATGGCGGACGGGGCCGCAAAGCAACGCGAAGAATTGCGCGTTTCGTATGAACGTGAATTCGAAGATATTAACAATGCATTGGCGACCGAACGGGATTTGACCGAAACCCAACGCGAAGAAATGTACAAACAATTGGAGTTGTTGGCCGACAAATACCGCAAGGATATGGCGGAATTGGAAGCCGACATAACCGTTGACCAATTGAACGCGGATGCAACCCGGTTGCAATTGCGTTTGGATGCGGCAAAAGAGGGTTCCCAAGAAGAAATAGATTTGCAAATTGCATTGTTGCAAAAGCAACGCGAAATTGAATTGGCCGAAAATGCGCAAGCCGCCGAGGATGTACGCCAAAGCGAAGCCGACATCAACGCCAAGTGGGATGCAGTCATATTGAAACAGACAACAGAAATGACCAAGAACCGGGCATTGATGTTGTTGGATGCGCAACAGGAATTGGCCGCATCCGAATTTGATTTGTTAGACCGCAACGAACGCCAAAAAACGCAATTCCAATTACAGATGGAAAAGGAACGTTTGCAAAAGATATTGGAATTGGACGCCGCCGCCGGTCTGAAAATGACCGAACAAGAACGCCAAACAATTGTCAATACCATTAACGCCATCGAAAAGGAATCCAAGCGTTTGCCGTACAATAATTTGTACGAATTGTTGGGTATCGGATTGGATAACGAGCAACAAAGCGCATTGAACACGGCCATTTCATCCGTGAAAGATTCCATTGATTCCATCATTGAGAGTTGGAACCAAGCCGCCGACGCCGCGTTGGAAGCCGCCAACGCGCAAGTTGACGCCGCACAAAAGGCGTTAGACGCCGAAATTGAAGCGCGTAACGCCGGTTATGCCAACGAGGTTGCGACGGCGCAA
>Ga0310786_10000836_pt1 | contig 49284 bp, 53 predicted proteins | sample AusTroGonzalo_MG_FD_203881 | JGI IMG/M metagenome (GOLD analysis project Ga0310786, IMG submission 203881) | Bovine rumen microbial communities from tropical cattle in Woodstock, Queensland, Australia - Gonzalo_03 (v2) (version 2) | ecosystem: Host-associated > Mammals > Digestive system >...
CCCTTCTTATCCGGTAACTTCTTCACAAGAAGCTTTTTGCCGACATAGCTCTGCAAATCGGCATCTTCGACGCGATGGAGCTCGATGTGCGATGCGGGAATGAAAACGGTGTAAGAACCTTTCTTACCGAGCAAGCCGCCCTTGTCGACAGCCTTATCGATCTTGAGCTCGAAAACGCTATCGAGCAATGCTTTATCCATTTCTTCGATCTCGTCAAACTTGCGCTTGTCGAGAGCGATATAATCTTTATTCGAGGTGTTATTCGGCACCACAACCGCGGTGAACTTCATGCCGATGGGATAATCCTCCGCCTTATACTCACCGTCTGTCAATCTGTCGGCAGCAATATAACCGTCCTTCTTGCCGAGACCCGAGACATACACGCCGGTCTCGTCACTTCTGATGACGGTCACCTTGACACGCATACCTTCCTTGATCTCAAAACGAGTCGAAGCCATGACGTCATCCATCGTCATCTTCTTGGTGGACTTAGTCTCCTTCGTCTCTTCTGCCGCCGCTGCGACGGAAGTTGCTTCCGTCTTCTCATTCTCCGCTTCGCGGAGAGTCACTTCCTCTTCCATACTCATTACCGATAATACCTCCATGATCAACTCTCTCGGGGTTGATGCTCCTGCTGTAACGCCAATCTTTTGTATTTTGGTAAAATCAATTCCTCTCACATCCTCAGCGCTTCGGACTAGGAAAACTCGATCGCAATTCCGTCTGCAAATATCCACGAGCTTCGCAGTATTTGAACTGGAATCACTGCCGACCACCAAAACGGCGTCGCACGTACGAGAAAGAGATTCTGCCTCATGTTGTCGTTCTTTTGTAGTATAACAAATCGTTTCGTTTATGACAAGCGATTTAATCTGCTTTTTTAAATAATCTATTATATTATTCGATATATTTTCGGAAAAAGTCGTCTGACAAACGAGGGCGTATGACCGATTTGGATCGATTTCGAGCTTTTTTGCCGCGTCCAAGGAATCGAGGACGTCAGAATCCTTCGCGTATCCTCTCGTTCCCACGACCTCGGGATGAGCGGGATCGCCGACGATGATGATGCGATAACCCTGCCCCGCATACTCTTCCACGATCTCGTGTATTCGATTCACGAATGGACAGGTCGCATCGATGATTTTCGCTCCCGTTTGGAGGAGCTTCCCGTGAACCTCTTTGGTGACGCCGTGCGCACGAATCACGATGGTTCCTTCTTGAATGGAGGGGATATCTTCTTCTTTTATGACCTTACATCCCGAAGCGGATAGTTCGGCGATAAGTCTTTCGTTATGAGCGATATTTCCAAGCAAATAAACCGGTTTTACTTGCGCTTTTCTCGTCATCGAGAGCGCTCTTTCGACGCCGGTGCATAGTCCGGCATGCTTGGCAAGAATGACTTTCATTTCTTCCTTTTTGCCGTTAATACGGCGACTTTTTCATCAAGTTCGGTGTGGAGAGCTTCCATCTTATCATGCAAAAGGCGAGAGACTTCATCCTTGACTTCATGCATATTCTTGCCGTAATAATCGGACAAATCGATGGGGTCGCCGACAATCAGATAATTTTTACGGAAAGGCTTCCCTTGGTGATGAAACATCAATGGAATGATGGGCACTTTCGCCTTCATTGCATACACACCGGCACCAGATTTGAAATCCGCCATATCGTGAGTACCTGCCATATTTCTCGTGCCTTCAGGGAAGATAAGGATCTGCTTCCCCGCCTTCAGGCGGCGCAGGATTTCTTTATGTACCGATACTTCAGGGGTGCCGCGGTTCACCTTGATCGCACCCATTTTCGTTAAAAACCATGAAGAAAACTTCCCCTTGAAGAGTTCGGATTTCGCAAGTACGTTCAGATCTTTTTTGAGTAGCTTATTCGCGACAACCAAGACGTCGGACGACGCGTAATGATTACAGCAAATGATCGCACTCTCGGTGGAAAACTTCTCCTTATTAAGCACTTTCGTCGGAAAAATCAGCGACAAGAAAGGATGGAAGATAAAGCGCAGGAAGCGATACACGTTACTTCTCCTTTATCACCTGCATCACACGATCGAGCACCTCGGCGATCGAGAGATCGCTTGTATCGATATAGACGCTGTCCTCCGTCCTCGTGAGAGGTGCGAAATCTCTGTGACTATCATTATAATCGCGCTGCTTAATATCATTCAAAAGCACGGAAAAATCCACGATTTCTCCCTTCGCGGCGAGCTCGTCGTAGCGGCGTTTTGCACGCACTTCGGGCGACGCGGTGATGAAGAACTTATACTCGGCATTCGGTAAGACGTAAGAGGTAATATCTCGTCCATCCAATACGCAATCGTACTTCGCGGCAAGAGAGCGCTGCATCTCCACCAATTTCAAGCGTACGGCGGGAATCCTCGAGATGTCGGAAGCCGCTTTACTGATGCGATGCTCGCGAATCTCTTGGGAGACATCCTTCCCGTCCAAATAGACGTGTTGCGTGCCGTCGATATACCGAATATCGAGGTCCACAGAGGGAAGAAATGCCTTCACCCCTTCTTCATCTGCGACATCCACGCCGAGATAGATACTCTTCAAAGCCACGGTACGGTACATCGCACCGGTATCGAGATATGTGATATTCAACCGTTTGGCAAGCTCTTTCGCTATCGTGCTTTTCCCTGCTCCGGAGGGGCCGTCAATCGCTATATTCATCTTTTTTACCTCACTAAATGTATTCTATCATAACCAACTGTTGTTCGCAACTGTTTGCCGCCTTCCTGCCCGCGAGATAACCGGTGGAGAAAGCGATTTGAAGATTGTATCCTCCCGTCAAAGCGTCCACGTCCAAGACTTCGCCCGCGAAATACAGACCTTTTCTGAGTTTGCTCTGCATATCTTTTGGATCAACCTCGGTTACGTCCACGCCTCCGGAGGTAATGATAGCGCCGTTAAATTCTTCAAATCCGACGGGAGCGATCTTGACCCTCTTGATCACCTCGACAATCCGTCTGCGCTGTGATTTCGTGATCGAATGACAGGGAATATCCTCCTTGATTCCTGATTGCCCAAGTACAAAGGAGATCAAAGATTTCGGCATCAAAGAAGGCAGAATGTTTTTGACCGCTTTGTTTTGCCCAGCCGCAAATTCTCTCACCAACCGTGCGTCTACCGTTTCCGCCGATAATGCAGGCTTTAGATCGAGGCACAAGGTCAATTTCGACAAATCCATTCTATTGATTTTACTGGACAAAGTAAGGACGATCGGTCCGGAGAGACCGGTATGCGTGAAGAGCATTTCTCCGAACTCGGAAGCAAGTTCCTTCTCTTCATTATGTACCGATAATGTGACATTCTTTAAGGAAAGCCCTGCCATTTCTGATGGAACAACGGCACGTATCCCCACAAGCGCGGGATAAAGATCGGTAATCTTGTGCCCGAATTGATTCGCGAAACGATATCCGTCGCCCGTGCTTCCCGTAGCTTTATACGTAATACCACCCGTACAAATGACGACTTTTTCAAAATGCTCTCGACCTTTATCCGTTTCCAAAAGAAAGCCTGCTTTTTCAGCGGTGATCGAGAGCACCTTGGTCATCAAACGAACCGTAACGTGAGAAGTGCGTAATAGTCTCTCCAAAGCATTCAATATATCCGAAGATTTATCCGATTGCGGAAAAACGCGATCTCCCCGCTCCGTTTTTAAGGGAGTGCCGTTCTCTTCGATAAGAGTCATGAGATCGAAGGGTGAAAAAGCTTTATATGCCGAATACAGGAAACGCGGATGATTGACTACGTTTGCGATATGATTCTCGGTAGAAGAAGCGTTCGTCAGATTGCATCGCCCTTTCCCTGTGATGAAGAGTTTCTTGCCGAGCTTCTCATTCTGTTCGAAAAGAATCACCTCCGCACCTTCATTTGCCGCTGCATATGACGCCATCATTCCCGAGGCGCCACCGCCGATAACGGCTATACGCATAAGGAACCCTCCGAAGCACCGTGAATCAATTCGGTCGCGGTGTCCTGTATGCGCACAGGGGTCACGGTGATATACCCTTCTTTAATCAACTCAACGTCCGAATCAGGTGAATTATCGAGAGGAATGGGCTCTCCGAGGAGGAGATATCCGCTTCCGTCGGGATGTTCTTGGAGTTCATAGCGATCACTGAACTTCCTGAGTCCGAGAGTCGCAAAGCGAACGCCTTTAATCTCTTCTCTCCTTTCGGAGGGGAAATTGATGCTATAACAGATATTATCGCAACGCTCGAGCGATAAAAGAGCTTCGAGATTCTTTCTCACGAACTCCGCGGGATAAGAAAAATCAGACGAGTGCTCTCTGCCGATGGATACGGCAATAGAAGGAAATCCGAGCAAAGCACCCTCCAATGCGGCGTTCACTGTCGCGGAATACACGACGTCAGTCCCGAGATTGTAGTCGTCGTTGATGCCACAAAGGATGAGATCGGGGAGATCCTCTTTCATGAGAACGTCTACGGCGAATTTGACACAATCACAGGGAGTGCCTGTGAGAGAATAGGACTTCACGGGGAGACCGAGAGAAAACGGTGCATAAGTGATTGTTTTATGAAAAGAAAGAGAATGACTGAACCCTGACTTTTGGGTATGGGGTGCCACGACGGTAACGTCGTGCTCGGCGGATAACACTTCCGCGAGCTTATAAAGCCCCGCGCCCTGTATGCCGTCGTCATTTACGATCAAAATCTTCATACGATTCTCAAATCCTTTCAATTATACGGGAGATGATTTATTTCATCCCCGAAATGTCTATTTAACGATCGGTTTTTTACTTTCGAGTCCCTTCAAATAAGCGACCTCTTTGTCCGAGAGATAGCGTGCTGTGCCGCGGGTCAGTCCGCCGAGAGCGAGATCGCCGATCTTCTTCCTTGAGAGAAATACGACGTTCTTATCCACCGCCTCGAAAATCTTCCTTACTTCACGATTCTTACCTTCGGTGACAGTGATATCAAGCTTTGAAAACTGCTCATTCCTCTCCTTGAGCGTGACCTTCGCGGGTGCGTACTTGGTGCCGTCCTTCCCTTTTATGCCGTTTCGGATCTTCTTGAGGTCTTCGTCGCCGATCTCCCCTTCGATCTTGACCGAATAGGTCTTGGGGATTTGATAGCTTGGATGGGTTAATACCTGTGCGAGCGCCCCGTCGTTGGTGAGAAGAAGGAGCCCTTCGCTGTCGTAATCGAGACGACCGACAGGAAAGAGCCCTTTACCGGCAAATTGTTCGAGATAATCGTAGATGGTTTTCCGCCCGAATTCGTCCTGCGCCGTCGTGATGCAACCCTTAGGCTTATTAAACATTATGTAAGTATAACGGCGAATGGGAGTGATCTTGACGCCGTCCACGTGCACGGTATCATTCTCGACGTTGACGTCTATCCCGCACTCGGAAATCTTCTTCCCGTTGATGGACACGCGCCCCTGCTTGATCATTTCATCGGCGTTTCTTCTGGACGCCACTCCCGCTTCCGCTATATATTTATTGATTCTCATAGTGATCTCCGCCATTATGATACCTTATTTTATGCCGAAAATCAACTCTTTTCAATGAAGGTGCTCCCCTTTTGCTTTGCAAAGTACTCGTCGAAGAGCTTTCGCGATACGCCGTAGGTATCGTAGACGTTTAAGGTGACGCAGATCAGCCGAACGCCCTCTTTCTCCGCACTTGTGACGAGACATCTTCCCGAATGTGTAGTATATCCCGTCTTAACCCCCGTTGCATATTCGTAGGAGTAAAGGAGTTTGTTTTTGTTGTAAAAAACCTGTTTTTCCGCGCCGTTTGCGGTTATCTTTTCGCAAGTATGTGTTTTCGTACGACAGATTTTATTGAAAATCGGACTTTTCAATGCGTATGCCGTGATCATAGCCATATCTTTCGCCGTGGAATAGTGATTCTCATCGTGCAGTCCGTGCGGATTGGTGAAATGGCTGTTTGTCGCACCGGCGCGCCTTGCCGTTTCATTCATCAGATCGCAAAAGTTCGGAAGATTGTCTGAGGTTAGGATCGCGAGTGCGGCCGCCGCGTCATTTCCGCTTCTCAACATCAAACCATATAATAGATCGATGATATGCCACTTCTCGCCTTTCTTTAGATAAATCGAAGAGCCTTCCACGCCGACCGCTTCATTCGGAATCACACATTCACGAAAGATATCGTTATGCTCGATCACACAGATAGCGGTCAATATCTTCGTCGTGGAGGCGATCTCCATCCGAACAGATGGTGATTCTTCGTAAAGGACTTCTCCGGTATCCGCATTCATCAAGACTACCGCCGATCCTCTGTTATATCCCTGCGCAAATGCGATCGGCGTTCCTAAAAGGAATAATAGGAAGATAAAGAGTATTACGAGGGCTTTCTTTTGGAAAGCAGTTTCGAGACCGATTGCACGATGCCGAGCCATTTCGCTTCCTCCTCTTTGTCGTCGATTCTGATAAAGGTGTGGCGGAATTTTCCAAGGAGGAGAAAACCGAGCGGAGTCACAGACGCTCCCGCACCACCAACTCCCGCTCCGGTGAAATCCCCATTTAACCTTTGTATGCCGTATTCTCCACCACCCGAAACCATACCGATCGTAATCTTGGATATGGGGATGACGACGGTACCGTCCGGAGCGATGATCTCCCTACCAACCACGGTTTCTCCGTCCGCAAACTTTCTGAGATCTTCAAGCGTTTTGTTCATGATATTCCCGATTGCTTCTCTTTCCATAATTTCTACCCTTTTTAGTATGCACGAGCATACCGAAAAACTGAGCGATGGAGGTAAAGAGTGTGATGGAAAAATTTACCGTCGTCCGCTCTCCGATATAACAAGGCAAGAGGCGAACCGTTCCTTTATCCAGCAATCCGTTTCTTTTCAAATAATACATCCCCTCCTCCGCAAACATCAAAATGGAACCGACTGCAAGAGAGAGGGCTGTGATCTCTCCTCCCGTATAGGCGGATATCTTCATTTCCTTTATATGGATCAACTGCGGGTACAGCTCTAATACCGCGTGTTTCTTCTTCTTCTTTTTCTTATGCTTGGAGTGGATAACCGTTCCTTTTTTACCGTTTACCGAGATCACAGGTCCGTTTTCATCGAAAAAAATACGTATCGTGATGACTTTAATCGTGAAGAATCGCAGAGTGAGATAGAGGAGCTTTCGATCGGCAGAGAAGCTCCCCTCCGCCTTCACAAATAGCGGCGTGACAGTGAATAAAAGAGAAAGAATCAAATAAAAAAAGATGTCCACGCATTTAGTATGGTGAACATCTCGAGAGAACTATTCGGACGATATCAATCGGCATGATCCGCCGCTGTTTCCCTGACGATCTCCGAGAGATCCACTTCATAGTCCTCATCAGACGGCTTCTCGACGCGGATTTCCTCTCCGAGAGCAAGCATCGGCGAATCCACTTCTTGCACTTCCTTCTCCGGGAAGAGCTCAAAGCTCTTCTGCATCCCCTCTTCCAGTACTTTGATTCGTTCGCTTACCTCTTTTACCGAGGGAAGTTCGGACAGATCTTTCAGTTGAAATTTCACGAGAAAATCTTCCGTCGTCCCATAAAGAAGAGGTCTTCCGAGAGCCTCTTTTCGCCCAACGACGGTGATCAGATTCGCTTTCATAAGCATGGAAATGGCGTAATCGGAGGAAGAAGATCGGATATCGTCGATCTCCAGTCTCGTTACGGGTTGTTTATATGCGACGATCGCCATCACCTCAAGAAGCGAACGACTGAGCTCCCTCTCTTTAAGAGGTTTCAAGACTTCCGCTACCGTTTCCCCGACGTCCGGTGCAGTCACGAAACGCAAAGTATCATTGGTCTGTAAAAAGACGATTCCCCCTTTTGCCGGCGAATACTTCTCTTTCAAATCTTCGATGATGGCGTCCAAACGCTTCTTTTGGATATCGAGTTTCTCTAAAATCTCTGATTTGGTGATTCCCTTTCCGGAGGCGAAAACGATCGCCTCAACGATACTCATCTGATTGTTCATCGAATACCCCCTCGTAGGATAAATTCTCCGCGCCTTCCTTCAAAAGAATGCGTATATCTTCAAACGGTTTCTCCTGTACGGCTTCCGCAAATTGTTTCTTCAAGAGCTCCAAGAGCGCGAGAAAGGTATTGATCTTCTCGCTTTCGGTGTAATCCTCATCAAAGAGAGAGAAAAAGGTTAACTCTTTCCTCTCAAGAAGCGCCATCGCGAGCGACCTGCTCTTTTCGCCCACGGTGAAACGATCCTTCACGATAACTTTTGGAATCGCCGCGACCGTCTTGGTCTCCGCCTTATACATGATCTTTGCGAAGGCGTCAAGTAGATTATCCAAATTGAAATTCGTCAAAAGCACACGGCAATCTTTCTCATCGAACTCCGCCTCTCGATAGAAACGGTTGGTCGTTTCCGTGACTTTGAGTTTGAGAGCGGTATCTTTGATGAGATCATACTCCTCCAAAAGGAGGATTATCGCGTTTTTGTCCTCTTCCAGCAGGACTTCTTCCTCTTCCGTGCGAGGAAGCACGCTGCGCAGTTTGATATCGAGAAGAGTCGCCGCCATACCTGCAAAATTGCTGGCTTTCTCGAGATCAAGTGTATTCATTTGCCGTATGTACGTGAGATATTGACCGGTGATATTGGATACGAAGATGTTTTTGATCTCGATCTTCGCCTCACGTAAGAGGTGCAATAAGAGGTCGAGTGGGCCCTCGAAATCGTCTAATTTGAAACGAAAGGTTTCTTTGCTTTCCGCGAAGAGTTCATCCATCAGCCAAGTATCCCTCCCATTATCATCGTATATAGCTTCAAGATCCCATCTTGGATCGAACCAAGGTAAAGTCCGAATATATTGCCGTAGGGTACATTAAGTCTCTCGAGCAAGAAACCGATCAGCACGATACCGATCAAGATATACTGACCGTATTGACGCATAAAGCGGACGTATCCGTTATTGTGCGGCGTCAAGGTCTCCACCACGCGAAATCCGTCGAGAGGATAAATCGGCAAGAGATTAAATGCAATAAGCGCCGCATTCAAAAGTGTCACGTAAAGCGAAAAGTAAAAAAGGAAATAGAGGAGATAATAGACCCCGTTCGTCCCTCCGCCGTATGTAATAAAGAGGGTGCCGAAACCGATCATCATACCGAACCCCGCGAGCATCTGCATAAAGTTCGCGATAACGCCCGCAAAAGAAGTCCAGAGCATCCCTTTTCGATAATTACGGAAATTGTAGGGATTGATAGGGACGGGACGCGCAAACCCGAATCCGACGAGAAGGAACATCGCGAGACCGAGGGGATCGAAATGGCGCATCGGATTGAGGGTGAGACGACCTTCGATGCGAGCGGTATTATCCCCCATCTTCTCCGCGGCGAAACCGTGCGCGAACTCGTGTAAACAGATCGCGAAGACTGCACAAAGTACAAACGCCGCAAGTAAAAGGAGCTTCTCCACGATTCCGTAATTCGAGAATAAAATGTTGTAAACCATAATACAATCTTGATTATAGTAAATTATTCTCACTCCGTCAAGAAAATATCCGATATCTCGAGTTCCTTATCGGAATCAATCTCGCGAATTATAGCTTCGGAGAAAGAAAAAGGACAAATCAATCGGATTTGCCCCTTTTTATATCCAACCATTGGAATCACCAACGTTCGGCGATTTTACTATAGGCGTCCCCGAGATTTCCCTTCTTGACCTCTTCCGTCGCGATGAGTTCGAAGGTATAACTCTTCTCCCCGACGCGGATTGTACATTCACCGAGGACGTCCCCGACATAGATCGGCGCAGCCTTTTTATAATAGGTCGCTTCGATCTCGGGATCATACGCGGGATCGTTCAGCTTTTTCATTATCGTGATATCCTCCTTTGCAGCGCAGAGAACCTCGCTCTTTTTCCCGCGAGAGATGGGGCAGGAAAAGATCGCTTCGCCCTTCTTCACAAGAATCTCGGTTTTATAATGCGCAAATCCGTAAGATAAGAGACGTTTGCTTTCTGAAAAGCGAGTTTGGCTGTCATTCGCACCGATGACGACCGAGATCAGTTTAGTATCCCCTCTCGTCGCACCCGCCGCAAGGCAGAACTTGGCTTCCGACGTGAATCCCGTCTTCCCTCCGTCACATTCCTCATAGAATCGGATGAATTTATTCGTATTCGTCAAGGTGGTGATTCTGCCGTCGGGATGGGTGTAATCTTCCAGCCAAATCTTGCTGTAATCATAGTATCTCTCGTGCGACGTGAGCTCTCTCAACATGAGCGCCACGTCATGCGCCGTGCTGTGTCCACCCTCTTTGGGAAGTCCCGTCGCATTGACGAAAAGAGTATTCGTCATCCCGAGTTCTTTCGCCCTGTCATTCATTTTTCGGACAAAGACATCCTCCGACCCGCTGATCCGCTCGGCAAGCGCCACGCAAGCGTCATTTGCAGAAACGACGATGACACCTTTCAAGAGATCGGTGACGGGATAGTCGAGACCTCGATCAAGAAACATCTGGCTACCTCCCATACCGGCGGCCGTTTCGCTGATCGTGATGCCTTCATCAAAAGCGAGATTTCCTTTCTCGATCTCTTCAAAGGTAAGGAGAGCAGTCATGATCTTCACCATACTGGCAATGGGAAGCGGATCCTCTTCCCTCTGTCCGTATAGGATTTCTCCCGTCCTTTTATCCATCAAGCAAGCGCTTCTTGCCTGAATCGGAGAGATATCTTCCGCAGAGGCGGAAATCGGACGAGAGATCACACCGATCCCCATAAATGCGATAATTGCCAAAAATAATGCAAGAATAGTTTTTTTCATAGTTCACCTCGAAAATAGTATGAAATGCGAGGATAAAAACTATGCGAGACAGCTTTTCCTTTTCTATACTGCGATCACGAGTAAATAAATGATTCCGCAAATCGGCACGTAAATGAGGAAAATCGAGAAGAAATATAAAGCGATGGGCTTCAATAAGCAGATAACGACCTTCGAAAGACTGTATTTATGAAAATCCGCCCCTTTACACAGGCGAAATTCCGAGGTTTTCAGCGTGACGAAGAAGAATAGAATCGTCCCGATCATGACGAATGGAAGGTAAATGATGGCGAGAGATAAGGTCGCAGCGGCGACGCTATCGGACAAAAATGAGATACATGCCGCCTGCCCAAAGTACTTGCCGAAGAAAAAATAAGCTAAGGTCGGATAGATAATCGGCAGAGGCAAGAAAAAAGCGAGAGATGCGATCGCCGTATAGAGAATAAACCGAAAAAGATCAGGAAGCAAATAAGAAAAAGGCTGATAATTGAGATGAAAGAGCCCCGCAAAGATAGAAAACGGAGTTTCCCTCTCTCCGATTCTGATGCCTATATATACGCCTACGCCGATCCCTATCATCGTTACGATGACGGCATGCAGAAATAATTGCCAATGATTCTTTACCGACTCACAGAAATCACGCTTCACTAAGAAGCATTTGTGTCTAAAAGAACAATTCATAGGAAAACCTATGCGAAAAAGGTTAAAGATATGTAATTTATCGGATATTTAACCAAATATCGAGCAGATTTCGTCGAAATGATTCAAATAACCGATTTGTCAGAGCTTTAGGCTACGTTTTCCAGCATCCAATCAATATACAGACCGTATCCGAGAGTGCTGTCGCTGATTAAGACGTGAGTAACTGCGCCGATCAGTTTTCCGTCTTGAACGATGGGACTTCCGCTCATCCCTTGCAAGATTCCGCCCGTTTCCGCGAGAAGACGGTCGTCGGTGACCCGAATCAACATACTCTTGTCATGCGCTTTCTTTTGATTTGCGGTTTTCACGATCTCAACGTCATACCCTATGGGGTGATTTCCGGAAATTGTCGTATAAATCCTTGCGGGACCGGTTTTTACCTCCGCTCGTGATCCGATTTTCACTTTTTGCAGATTTGAATACATCTCTTTGTAAGCAACACCGTATACGCCGAATTCATTACATTTGGTTATTCTGCCGATTGGATGCAATCGATCGATAAAACTGCCGGAGAGTTCTCCCGCCTTCCCCCCTTCTGGCCTCTTAAAACCGTTGATTTTACAGAAATAGATCGATCCTTGATCGGTTAAAAAGGGTTTACCGCTATCGCCGTCTACGATCGCATGACCAAGTGCGCCGAAAGCATTTTCGTTCGGAAGGACGAAAGTTAAGGTACCGATACCGTTTATCCCTTCTTTAATGGTAAGTCCAAGCTTTTTTAACCCCGTTAAACTATCGGTGACAGGAGTGATCTCGCAATCAAAGACGCGATCACCCCTTTTTACAGTCAAAACCAAGCTTTTTTCGGTGCGTTGCACCTTTGATGTAAAGTCGCTGACATTCAGTATTTCTTCGCCGTTAAGCATGATAATCACATCGTTTGTGGAAATTTCGCTGCCGCGAGCGGGGCATATTACCCCCTCATCGGTGATCACATCCACCATTCCCGTGATGATAAGCCCCTGTTCTGCAAGTCCGATACCGAGCGGTATGCCTCCGAGATATGCCATTTGTTCTTCCGCATTAGCGGTGATCATTGGCACAAAAAGCATACTTACGACTGTTAGCACCAGCAAAATCGATAGCTTGACTTTGTTCTTCATTTCGTCACCTCGAGGATTATGATAAGCAAGATGACGGTTTTTATAAGTTCAAACCGGATGGGAAAAACAGGGTTTTTGTTTTAATTTAGAATAATTTTTATAATAATATTACCATTTATAGTCTAATTTAGAACTATTTAACGGATATGGAAGAAGCAATCTCCTGCTTCTTCTTCAACGAATAAGCTCGCAGTTCTTTGGCATGAAGGGCACCGTAAGCACCTGCCCCGGCCGACAATCTCTCAATCTCGCCGACTACACCCGCCTCATCCAATTTGTGAATTTGTGTCTTCGTGACACCATCCGAAACCGACTTTTCGATCAAGTATTGCGAATCACTCATAGAAGCAACCTGCGGCAAGTGAGTGATCGCGATCACTTGGGTCGAACGGGAAATCAATGCGAGCTTCTCTGCCACCACCTCACCAATACGACCGCTGATACCCGCATCCACTTCATCGAAGATCAGCGTCTTGATACCGTCCAAACGTGCCGTGATCACTTTCAATGCGAGCATAAAACGTGACATTTCACCGCCGGAGATGATTTTCGACAAAGGACGAAGAGGTTCTCCGGGGTTTGGTGATATCAGGAATTCGGCACGATCGTACCCATCTTTCCCGATATACTCTTCTCCACTCACAAACTCCGTTTCAAAGAGACTTCCCTTCATGCCGAGCGCCGACAATTCTCCTTCAATTTCCTTTTTCAGTTTACTTGCGTATTCTTTACGCAATGCGGACAATCTCCTGCATTTATCGCATAATTCTCGATACAAACGTGCAGATTTATCTTGCAAGCGTGCGATTTCCTCATCCGCATCGGCAAGCTCTGCATATTCTTTCTCATAATCGGAGAGATTTTCGAGGATTTCTTCGATGGAAGATCCGTACTTTCTTTTCATCAAACGGATTAAATCCACCCTTTTTTCGATATAATCGGCTTTTGCATTATCGAAATCAAAGCTCTCGAGGTAGTCGGACAGTTCGTCCGTCACGTCCTTCAGCTCTGTAGATGCGCTGTCGAGCCTCTGATACAGCTTTTCAAGGCGCTCATTAAAGGAAACCGCCTGACGCAAAGCATTCATCGATGCGGAAATCGCACTTTGCAGACTGAAAGGCTCTTCTCCGTCAAGTGTCGAATGGCTGGAAGCAACGGCATTCAGTATTCTTTCGGAATTACGGAAGCGCTCTCGATCACGCAAGAGATCCTCTTCCTCGCCAACCTTCAATTCCGCCGCTTGTATTTCATCGATTTGGTACTTCAATAAGTCCAATTTGCGCGCACGAGCCCCTTCATCACCGAATGTCGAGAGCTTCCCTTCAACCGTGCGATAATCCTCGTATAGATCGGATATCTCGCCCTTCAATGGCAAAATCTCCTTCTCGCCGTATTTATCTAAAAGACGAATATGGGAAGAGACCGAGAGCAATGACTGATGCTCGTGCTGTCCGAGAATATCAACGAGCAGGGTCGTCAAATCCTTCAACATGGATAGCGTCGCAGGTCTACCATTGATACGGATATCGCTCTTCTGATCGCTCATCGTGCGATAAATGATGAGCGTTTCCTCTTCCTCCAACCCGATTTCGATCATTTTCTCCTTTACGGCGGGAGAATCCGTTAAATCAAATACTGCTTCGACGCTGGCACAGTTTTCTCCGTGACGAATCAAAGATTTATCGGCGCGCGCACCCAAAACAAAGCCAATCGAATCAATGATAATCGACTTTCCGGCGCCGGTTTCGCCGCTCAAAACGTTCAAATTATCGTCAAAAATAAGGGTGCAATCCTCTATTAAAGCGATATTTTTGATATGAATACTATAAATCATATCGAGAGATAAGATTTGAAATGATCAGAAATGGATTCCGCTTTGCCCATTTCGGTCGCCACGAAGATGCAGTCGTCGCCCGCCACCGATCCCAATACACCGTCAATATTGAAATTGTCGATGATCGCGCACACGGCATTGGCGCTACCCGCCAGGGTCTTAATGATGATGAGATTTCCGTTTGCCGTCACAGAATGGACCGTCTGCTTGAAAATCACGGAGGTTTTATCCGATTGATCCCCCGGATCACGAATGGTCTGCACGTAACGGAATGCACCGTTATCTCTGATTTTCTTCAGCTTCAGCTCGTTGATATCACGAGATACCGTAGCTTGCGTCACGTTATATCCCTCTGCATTCAAATAGGCAACCAGTTCCTCTTGTCTGCCGATACTATACTTCTTGATCAATTCCAGTATTCGTAGTCTACGGTTATCACAAGCCATAATTATTGTTTTCCTTTTGAAAATTTGCTGAGCATGATATTATAAAAGCTTCTTTTATCGATTCTCACGAAAGATGCCGTTAAAACACTCTTTGTGACGCGCAAAGAAAGTACGTCTTCTTCTGCACGGACATTCATCCCATCCACAACCAAGATGCACTTGCCCTTTGTTTTCGCCGAAATCGAGATCACATCCTCATCCGGAAGGACAATCGGTCGCGAATGCAAGCTGTGCGGACAGACAGGTGTAACGATAAAAGCAGGCACTTGGGGACTCAACACGGGGCCACCCGCCGATAAAGAGTACGCCGTGGATCCCGTCGGCGTGGAAACGATCACACCATCCGCGCCGTAGTGATCGAGGACAGCGCCGTTTACAGAAACTTCGATATCCATGAGATTGATCACTTCGCTTCTGCCCAAAACTGCCTCGTTTAAGGCATAATACACGCCGTTACCACACTCCACCTTTAACAAGGTGCGACGATCAAGTTCGTAATTGCCGTTCACCAGATCATCGAGATACTCGGACATCGATTTACCCGCTTCCGCCAAAAAGCCCATATTGCCGCAATGAATGCCGAGAATAGGAACTTCAATATGATTATTACGCAAAAATTTCAGGATCGTACCATCTCCGCCGAAGACGACGACAAAAGAAGTCGCGGCATCAATCTCTCCCGCATACATATAATAGTCAAGCTCTTTTTCCTTGATCTTCTCGACGAAAACCTTCGACAGTTCCACTGCCTTCGGCTTGGTCTCATTTACAAACAAACATAATCTCATATTGAAATTATAATACGAATATTCACTAAAAACAAGGGATTTATGCAGTTTTTATAAAATATTTTCTCTCATTTATAAAATTATGCTTTTGAGAGAAAGAGTGTTCGTTCTTTGTTTTTATCGGGAAAAATCTTCGGCACAAGACATTCGCCCTCAAAGCAAAAGCCGAGAGCCGACGCTTTTGACAGGATCCTTGATAACGACTTTTCGATGGCTCTATCGTCGCGCACAACGCCACTCTTCGGCAGCGCCCCCTTTCCTACCTCAAACTGCGGCTTGAAGAGCGCGATCAAAGCGCCACCGTGCTTCAATAGCGCATAAAGTTCCTCCAACACGACACCTAGCGATATGAAACTAAGATCCACCGTAATCAAGTCAAAGCATTCTTTAGAAAATACCTTCATAAGATCTTTCGCATTGACGTGATCGTAAATCCTTACTCGTGGATCATTTTGTAAAGACTCATTAAAAGCCACGTTTAGATCGACGGCGTGCACTTCCTTCGCTCCGAAGGTCAATAAACAATCCGTAAACCCGCCGTTGCTCGCGCCGACGTCCAAACAAATCTTATCTTTAGGATCGATTCGGAATGTTTTGAGTGCATTCTCAAGCTTCAGGCCTCCCAGAGATGCATATTTCAAAGTATCGATGATCTCGGGATCGGCAGAAGGATCCACCTCCAAAGAAGACTTGTCCGCGACCACTCCGTCAAGTGAAACGCCTCCTGTTTTAATTAGGTTTTGCGCGCGCGTGCGTGAGATTCCGAGTTTCTCGGAAAGAAGCAGATCAAGTCTCATGGATGATCCTCTCCGCGATACTTTGCGCGTCGATAGCGTATGCGACGCGTAGTTCCGAGGGTCTCCCAAAGGTAACGAAGGTATTCGGGAGAGTAAATGGCGTCACTCGGTATCCCTTCGCGGCCAGTTCTTCCGCAAGAGAGCCCGCGTATACCACGTCTTCTGCAACATACAAAGGAAGATCTTTCGCCGTCAGTAAGAAATCCTCGTCAAGCGGTGCGACGAATCGCGCGTTCACGACGCCGATCTTTCGACCTTTTGTCTCAAGAATTCTCGATGCTTCAAGCGCTTCCGAAACCATTCTTGCTCCATGCGCCAGAAGATACCCTTCCTCGCCAAAACGAAGCACCTTCCATTTCGGGAAGCAATCGTCACTCTGGACACACGTCTCTGCGCTTCCTTTCGGATAACGAATCGCCTTCACACCTTTACGATCTTTCGCCCAGACAAGCATCTTCTCAAGCTCAAGATCTGACGCAGGAGATGCAATCATGATATTCGGCACAGTGGAGAGCAAATTGAGGTCGTATATCCCCTGATGTGACTCTCCGTCTTCGCCGACGATTCCCGCTCTGTCAATCATGAAAGTAACGTCCAGTCCGTCCATTGCGACGTCGTAAAGCATTTGATCGTAAGCGCGCTGCAAGAATGTGGAATAAATCGCGACGTAAGGCTTGAATCCGGCTCGTGCAAGGGATGCCGCCACCGTTACGGCGGTACTCTCCGCGATCCCTACGTCGATGAAACTCTCGGGATATTTGTCGATAAAGGCACTGAGCCCCGTACCGATCGCCATCGCCGCCGCAATCGCCACGACGCGATCGTCCTTCTCGCGAAGTTTCATGAGGGTGCGACCGAATACTTCACCAAATCCGCAGGAGGAAGCATCTCCCTTCGGCGAGATTCCGTGCATTTTCAAAGGATTCTGTTCTGCAAGAGCGTATCCTTTCCCCTTATGCGTCACCGAGTGCACGATTATAGAGCGATCGGATGACTTAGCAAGGGATAATGCTGCGGTTAAAGCCTCGATATCGTGTCCGCCGATCGGTCCGATATAATCGAGATCGTACATCGCGAAGGGGCTCTCCTCTCCGGTCTTGATGCCGTCTTCATAGCTCATATTACGAAGCTCGGCAAGATAGTCGTGGATGCTTCCGACCCCGGAAGAAATGGAGAAAGTATTATCGTTTATCACGATGATTTGCTTGCCGACAGAGGACGCTAAATTGAGTCCTTCCGCGGTCTCGCCATTCACCAGGACGCCATCGCCAACGACGGAAATGATTTCATAGTCTTCTTTCGCAAGATCGCGAGCCTTCGCATAACCGCAGGCGGCGGAAACCGCATTACCCGCGTGGCCACCGACAAAATGATCGTATTTACTTTCTGAAGGCATCGGGAAGCCGCTGATCCCACCAAAGGTGCGAAGTTTGTCAAAATCGCGGTTGCGTCCGGTCAAAATCTTATAGGCATAAGCCTGGTGTCCGACGTCAAAGATGATCTTATCATGATCGGGACGGAATACATTCAAAAGGGATACGATGAGCTCCACAGCGCCGAGTGAAGCACCGATATGCCCACCGTTCTGCGTGGTCACTTCAATGATTCTCTGCCGCACCTCATCCGACAGCGCGTACAGTTCCTGGAAGGTCATCTCTGGGATATCAGTGGGAAGATTTCGACTTTTCAGAAGCATTCTTTCTGTCCCTCCTGTCTTCTCTGCTGAATATCCCGAGGATACGCGAGGTCAACATGACCATTTCCTTGGAATTCTTGATCGCCACCGTCTTCTCAATCGCTTTTCCGCCGACGGTCAGTGCAGCAATCACCGCGCTGGTGATAATCGATAATAAAAGTTTATGGGAATCACTCCCCGAAAACTCGATCATTTTTATCACGATTACAGCCGAACAAGCACCGGAAACGACGCCGCAAATATCACCGATCACGTCGCAACAGATACTGCTTACCTTCTCGGAATTCTGCACCATTCTGAGCGCACGACGACTGCCGGGCACCTTCCTTGCCGCCATCGCAGTCAAAGGCCCGATATCACAGTTCGTGACCGACACGCCGATTCCGTCGAAAATGATACTTATTAAAATGAGAAGAATACAGATGAGCAATGCAACAATCAAATTACTCTTATTGGATATGATTTCTGTGGAAAAACTAAAGAATGCCGAAAGAGCGAGGGTAATTACCGTCACTTTAAGCGGCCAAAGATTCCTCTTCGTTCCTTTCTTCTTCGTCCGATCTTTCGGAAGAGAGTCTTCGCTCCGGGTAGACTCTATCTTTTCTGATTCTTCCTCTTTCAAAAGACAAACTCCTTATAAATCGGTGGTAGCAATGTAAGTAAACCTTGCGCCATAGGTCCAGTAGGATTTCCCCAAGCAGAACACGCCGTCGCCGAACGCGCAGTTTCCTTTTGATCCGCCAGGCGAGGGTCACCCCATTCGCAACTGAATCACCACTAAGGTCGCACTATAATCCTTACGTTGCCGAATACAGTCTAGAAGATTTCCTTAACAGCTCACACACGACTTATCCTCTTTTGCAATTTAAGTTTCATGGGCAATCACCGGTAAGCGTCTGCCGACGCAAACGGTGTGGTTCCCAATCCGCCTATTTCACTCAAGGCAGGCTACGCTGCACACAGCTTTGATACCGCATTACAGGTTTAATCCTATACAGTGCCCGCAAGCGACCACCATTATAGGTCTCCACGAAAAGTGGGTCGGCTTCCGTATGCCGTTACGAAACGCCCGCAATTCTTAACTCCCAGCATCGACCCGAATTTGGGCAAAACGAGCCAACACAAGAAACTTCATCGATGTGCCCTACGGCGGTCTTTTACCCCCGCCCTCGTATGTGTGTGTACTGACTAGAATACTGCACCACCGTATAATTATATTACCACACGCCAAACATAATTACAACCATAATATGAAGAGTATTCTGGCGAAGAGACGGAGAAATCCGCCAAAATTGCATAGATTACTCTTCTCTCTTCTGCTCGGTTTCTCCCTTTTTTTCTTCCGATGTCTCTTTCTTTTCCGTACTTTCTCTGAAAGTCAAGAGGTACTGAATTAGCGCCACGAGATTCTCGCTCTTCTCGAGCTCTTTCACGGTATCCACCGCGACGTCGCGATTGAGCTCGATATATTCTTTCGCCGATTCGGGGGTAAAGGTGGATAGCATCGTGAGACAAGGCTTCTTCTCCTTCTCATCGACGCCCTTCTCATCCTGTGTGAGATCGTCCAGATCATCTTTCAGCTGGAAAGCTATGCCGAGATATCCGCCACAACGGAGGAGAGCCATAATTGCCTCCTCTTTAAGCCCTGCCGCAAAGGCACCCGCACCGAGCGCCGCCTGAAAGAGAGCACCCGTCTTACCGGCGTACATATTCATGAAATCATCTCGTTTGAAGCTCTTTTTGATTTCTTCGTCGATATCGTAGCTCTGCCCTCCGAGCATACCCATATATCCGGCGCGCACCATCATACAGCTGATGGCGGTGATATATCCGCCGACGTTCTTGGCTTTCACCGCATTTGCGATCATATACTCATAGGCGTAGTTCAAAAGCGCATCACCCGCAAGGACGCCCATCGCTTCCCCGTAAACGGCGTGCGTCGACTTCCTGCCACGACGATAATCATCGTCGTCCATACAAGGGAGATCATCATGCACGAGTGAATAGGTGTGGATGAGTTCGATACCGAACATCAAAGGGAAAACCTCGTCGTACGTCATTCCTCCCATTTCGGCAGCCAAAAGGACGAGGAAAGGTCTCAGCCTCTTTCCTCCGCCTGTCACCGCATAACGCATCGCCGAGACCAAATTCCCGCCGCGCAGTGCATTCATCTCTTTCTCGATATCTTTGTCAAATTTCTCGGCAAACTGTTTCAGTACGTCTTCAATCATTCTCTTCCACCTCAAATGCCGTCTCGGCGAGCTTTCCGAGCTCATCGTTCAGCAAGGTTATCTTCCCTTTGCATTCTTTCAGAGTTTCTATCGCTTTCTTCGACAGATCAAGTCCTTTATTATAAAGAGCGATTCCCTCTTCCAAAGGAAGAGAACTATTCTCCAGCGTGTCGGAAATCTTCTGCAATTCTTCAAGAATCTCTTCAAAGGTCATTTTACCATCTCCTTTACCATCGCTCTGATCGAGCCGTCTTTCCCGCTGAGCAGGATGTCGTCATTTATCGCAAGCTCCCTTACAGAGAGCACCCTTTTCCCATCTTTTGTTACGCCGAAGTATCCTTTCTTCAAGATCGCCAGCGGATCGGATGCGCCGTATGCGATCAATGCTTTCTGTAATCGATTCTCTTTTTCGTTCAGATAGTTTTTCCCCGAGGAAAGCATTCTCTCCCATATGAGCTTCATCATGCTTGACTTCTTTTCGGTAAGTCGAGAACCGCCTCGAGTGATTCCTCTTAGCGTATCGATCAATCGTCTTTCTTCGTCACTCGCCCGCTCCTGCAAAGTAAGCCCCATCTCGGTCAATCGATCGAAAATCCCACGTATCAACTCCCCCTCGTCAAAAGCCACCATATGACCTGCAGCCGTAGGAGTGGCCGCACGGCTGTCCGCCGCAAGATCACACACGGTGAAATCGGTTTCGTGTCCTACTGCCGAGATAATTGGGGTATTCGCCTCATATATCGTTCGAGCGATCAGTTCGGTATTGAAGGGAGCGAGGTCTTCAAAAGAGCCTCCGCCGCGTGCGATGATGATGACGTCATATTTGCCGTCGGTCTGTTTGATCCCTTCTGCGATCTCTTTCTCGGCGTCTTGCCCTTGCACACGAACGTTATAAAGGTGAATATTGATGGATTGATTCACGTTTCGAATCGTTCGACAGATATCTCTTATCACGGCGCCGGTCTTGCTCGTAATCACACAAACGTCCTTTGGATATGCGGGAATGGGCTTCTTATGCTCCGGAGCGAATACTCCTTCTTTCAAGAGCTTCGCTTTAAGTGCTTCAAGCGCCGCGTGCAAATCTCCGATCCCGACAGGTTGCACGGAACTTACCTGAAAAGAGAGTTTCCCCGTCTTAACGTAATAGTCGGGCGTTCCTTTCACGATGACGCTCTCCCCATCTTTCGGGAGATAGGTGCGACGATATTGAAAAAGAGTGCAAGGAATCGCCGCTTCTTTCCCTTTCATCGTGAAATAAGCGTGCGGACCGCTCACCTTGCACCCGGAAATCTCACCGAATACAGAAACTCCGAAAAGCATCTCTTCGGCTTGAAAAATCGAATGAATATAACCGTTCAGTTCTTCGACAGTCAGTGTTTTATTGCGCATTCCTCTTAGCCGCTTTCAAAGTATTTGCCATCAGCATCGCGATGGTCATGGGACCGACGCCGCCGGGCACGGGTGTGATATACCCCGCCTTGGGAAGAACCGAATCAAAGTCCACATCACCGCAGAGTTTTCCTTCATCGTCACGATTGATACCCACATCAATCACGACGGCACCCTCTTTGACCATATCGCCGTTGATAAGTCCTTTACGCCCAACGGCTACGACGAGAACGTCAGCTTGTTTCGTGATCGATGCGAGATCAGCCGTTTTGCTGTGGCAGATGGTAACGGTGGCGTTATGTTGCAGAAGCATCAAAGCGACCGGCTTGCCGACTTCGTTGGAGCGACCGACGACAACGGCGTGTTTTCCCGTAAGGTCGATGCCTGTGCTACGGATCAATTGAATAATCCCGAGAGGAGTGCATGAATACAGCCCTCGCTTATCATCCAGCATCAGAGCGCCGATATTCATCGCAGAAAAGCCGTCCACGTCTTTTTTAGGATCGATCAAAGGAATAATCTTTTTCGCATTCAGATGAGAAGGCAGCGGCAACTGAACCAAGATCCCGTCGGTACCCGTATCGCGATTGAGTCTCGCGATGATGGACTCAAGCTCCTGCGCCTCGGTCGTATTCGGCAGACGTACCGATTCGGAACTGATGCCGACATTCTCACAAGCTCTGATCTTATTGCGCACGTAAACGGCACTGGCGGGATCTTCACCCACCATGATCACAGCAAGCTTAGGCTTCCTACCGACCGACATGGAAAAGTATGCGACTTGCTCCTTCAACCGATCTTGCAAGGCATTTGCGATCGCCTTACCGTCAATGATCTTCCCCATTCTTCCTTACCTCCTTATTGATACTTGCAAGCACACCGTTCACAAACCCACTGCTCTTACTTGTGCTGAAACGTTTCACAAGCTCCACCGCTTCGTTTATGGATACGCTCGAAGGTATATCCGGACAATAAGTCAGTTCATAGGAGGAGATCAACATCGCTGTTAGATCTCCCTTCACGAGCCTATCCGCCGAAGAATAACCGGTCGTGTATTTCATGATAAGATCCGTCAGGTCTTCCGCTTTATCAGAAATGCCGTGATAGCACTTCGAGATATACTCCTTATCGTCCGCCGTTAAGGTCGCATCGAGGAGAAGGAGCTCCATGGTTTGTTCGTTTATCTCTTTCGAGAAGAGATATTCGAAGATAAGCTTATATAATGTTTCTCTTGCGTTCTTCCTGCTCATAGTTATTGATTGAATACGATGCCGGCGACGTTGACGTTCACGGCTTTCACCTTGAATCTCGTCGCATTCTCCACCTCTTTCGCCACGCTTTCCTGTATATCGTATGCGAGATCGGGCACCGAGACGCCGGAAAAGGCGTTTACATACACGTCGATACGAACGGTATAGTTCTCGAAAAGGAATACCTGCACACTCTTGGGTTGACGCTTCTGCTTCTTGCCCTGCATACCCGCCACGCTCGAAAGAGACGCTACGCCTTCCACTTTGAAGGCGGCGACACCGGCGATGGACGCGATAATGTCTTCATATCTTTTATCGTCTATCATGTTGCCTCCTGAAATTAGTATATCATAGTGATATACTATTTTTCAAGCGAGGATGAAAAATAATACCCATCTCTTGAGGTTTTTTCAAGAAAATTCCGCGTATTTCATCGAAGAATCGCTCCAACGAAGCGAAATCGAATGAATAAAAATGGACCGCACCCTTTGGGGTGCGGCCCGAACAGCTATCAAAGATAGATCAAACGGAATACGGCGTAATGATGACTTTGCTTGCGCTGACTCCCGTTTCTTCGGTAATGATCGAGAGAATTTGCGCCGCGTCCGTCGCATCGATTTCACCGTTTTTCTTGACGACGGCATTCACGTTTGCCGTGGAGATCGTCACTACGGCGTCTTCGAATCCTTTCGCCTTGATCAAACCCTCAAGGACGAGTTCTGTTTCGGTATAACCGACGAGCTCTTCCCTCTTGCTCTCCGCAGAGGTGACCGCCGCGGCGGAAGCCGTCTCTGAATTAATGATGGAATCATAATACATAAAAGTCTCTTGACGAGAAGCGTCTCTCGCGCTCCTGTAGCTTGTGAAGAAGGAGACCGTTGTGGACTCTTCATCTTTGATGGTGGTCGTCGACGGAGTCTTGGACGCTTTCTGCGAAATGAGCACATTCAGATACGCCGCCGCGACCAAGAGCACGACCATAGAACAAATGATAATGATTTTCTTTTTATTAGACATAGTTTTAACCTCCATTTTCCATTTCGAATATTTCGATTCTATCCACCGAGGCTCCGGTGGCTTTCTCCACACAACGTATCATCTTGACGCGAGTCGCCTGATCTTTCGCCCCTACTGCGACGACGACCACACCGATCACCCGTTTTTCCTGATCGTAAGAGATCATCACGCGGGATTCTCCCACACCCGAGATCTCGGAGATCACCGACGCCAAACGCTCTTCCTCTTCAGACATCTCGGATACCATCTTTTGCGAAGCACCGGTTTCCGCCTTATTCTTCGCCGTGGTGACGAAGAAAAATAGGACAGCAAGAAGGGCGAGCAAAACTGCGATCACGATTTCGAGATTCTTGATACTCTTGAGTTTGGTTACAAAAGCGCTCTCTTTCACCTTCGCAATCGCATCATGTATAGATTTCATTGATCACTATTCGTTCCTCCTTTACGCCGAGGCAATCGATCGTGAGACGATATGCGGCGTCCATATCTTCCTTCGATGCCGTCAAGATGACTCCTTCAATATCCGAAGCGTCCCCGAGAATCACCATGACGGAGGCGCTATCAAGTTCACTTTTCAGATAAATCTCCTTCATTCTTTCGGAAAGAGATGACTGTTTGTCCTCTTTGATAATTTCTATGAAGGCTTGATCCGATTCATAACCGCCCGCGGAAAAATTAAAAAAAGAATTTATGTCGATATTCCTTCTGATAAGTGCGGGGATCGGAGCGATCACGACATATACCACCATCAGAGAGATCACCCCCTTGATATACTTCGCGGTATTCCCTTCGGGAAGCATCACCTCGGCAAGGGTCACGGTGAGCACCATACCCACGATACTAAGAATCCATCCCGTCATATAACCCCCACGTTGCAGGTGACCACCATGAGGAGAAGGGTCACGATCAGAACGAATCCCGTGCCGACGATGGAAGTCACGAGAATCTTGGTCGCATTGGAGACCGAATAGAGGAAGTCGGAGATTCTCTTGTCCCCAATGGGCTGTATCAGAGATGCTACGATTTTTAAGGAAAATGAAAAGATCGTGATATGCAAGATGGGTCGCATCACGAGGAAGAGCACCGACAGAATCCCCAGCACCCCGATCGCATTTTTAATTAGCACACATCCCGCGCTGATAAGATCAAATCCTTGCGACAGATATCCTCCGAGAATCGGCACATAGCTGGACAGGACGAACTTCGCCGCCTTGATACTGACGCCATCCACCATTCCACCCGTGATCCCGGCGACGGTCAAATAGGTTATAAACAATCCGAATAGACAAGAAAGGATCAAGGTGGAAGAATATCGGATTGCCGACTGAAACTTATCCATCTTCACAGAAGATGAAAGATTGCTGATCAGGCAGAAAGCAATCGCGGCGATGAAGAGAGGCAAGATCACCTTCCCGAAGACGTTTGACATCACGAGCGCGAACAGTGCAAGTTGCGGCTTATAGACAGATGCGGACACGCTTCCTCCGAGAGCGCTCATCAAGGTAATCAATGGCGGGAATACCCCTTCCGTGAATGTGTTTACCCCCTTCGTAAAGTCACGACATTCTTGAACAATCCCACCCACGCGAACCAGTACGATAGAGACTACGAGCGCATAAAAGACGTAATGTACGATCTCGATGGTCTGCTTCTTCACAAATCCAGACGTTAGCCCCGACATGATGCTGCTCATCACGGCAAGTATCATCACAGTAAGGAGTGCGGCGAGCGTCCCTGTCAACACCCCGACCGCTTGCGATCCGATATAGGAAAGCATCTTACCAAAATCGAGAGGGATATCACCTTTAACGATCTTTCCCACGACATCCTTTATAGATGGGGATTTGATCTCGCTTGGCGCATTGCTTTCCGAAAGAAATCGCTCGAATTCACTGAGATCCAAATTGTCGAGATAGTTATTCACCTCTTCTTCGATCGATGCTTCGATCTCCGCTTGAGTCTCCGCCCTCGCGGAAAGAGTCGAGATCGGAAAAGCGAAGATATACAGCGCGATCATGAGGATAAAGGAAATCCATAGTTTTTTCATAGCATCGAGGATATCACGTTGATCAGATTGACGAGGATAGGAAGGGTCATAATGAAGATTGTGACTTTACCCGCGAGTTGGATCTTATTCGCGATCGCGGATACCCCGTAGTCGACGCAAAGTGCGGAAGCGTATTCGGTGATATATCCGACGCCGATAATCTTCAATACTCCCGCAAAAAGGGACTCGTCCACCCCACTCTTCCCAACCAACATCCCGAACTGTTTGATGACGTCGGTCAAGGAGGACAAAATGATGATGAGAATAAGCCCGCCGCTCGCGATCACAGCGAAGATATAGAGCTCCGATCGTTCCTGACGAAGCAGTCCCGCGACGAGAGCGCCGATCAATCCCACCCCGACCACCTTTAAGATTTGCATATCAGTATAGACTGAAGATCGATTTGATACTGTCAAAAAGCGATGCGATCATATCAAGAACGATCACAAGAGAGATCACGAGCGCGGCGAGTGTGGTGATCGTCGCGATTTCTTCTTTATCGCTTTTCTTCAGAATAATATTGATGATTGCGGCAAGCAGTCCGATTCCCGCGATCTTGAATAATACGCTGACCTCCATATCTCCTCCTTTACACGAGAATGATGAATGCGACCATACCTATTAAAACGCTGAGTTTGAAGTATAATGCGCCATCTTTACGAATCTTATCGCAATCTATTTCGACGATTCTTTTAAGTTCGGCAGCTTTCCCCTGCAAAGAGGCGATCTGCGTGTCTGCGTCGCTCCGACCGATTCCCGCGACATACTCCTTGATTTCGGTAAGTTGAGCTATCGGCAAAGAAACCGAGGTCTCTTCTCCCTTCAGCAATCGCGCGAATTCCCCATTCCGATCAGCAAGAAAAGCGCGATTGATCTCGGGAAGCGGCGTCCTTTCATAGGCGATCTTTTCCGTGACGAAAGAGATATAGTCGTAATAATCATTCCAAAAACCCGCTCTTACGATAAGACGCTTTCGAATCCACATCCCCACCATGGATGCGGAGAAGAATCCGCATATCCCAGCAAAAACCGACCACATACTACCTCAGAACGTCCCGCACCACGGTCCCGACTTTCGGATGATCGGACAAAAGTAAAATGCGGTCAAAAACCGGTTTTAATGGCTGAAACACTCCGAGAAAAGGATCAATGCCCTTTCCATGAAGGGTCGCGATCACCTTGACCCCACCGTAATAGGCTCGAAGCACCCCTTGCACGTCGCTCTCTCCCGAAAGTTCGTCTGTTATCACGTAATCGGGGTTCAAAGCGCGTAGAGCGTTCTCGTAAGCGATGCGTTTGGGAAAGCCGAATAGGACGTCACTGTTCTCTCCGATTTTGAGGACGAATTCTCCTTGATTCACCCCGCTGATCTCCCCTCTTTCGTCCAGTATCACGACGTTTTTTCCAGAGTCGGAGAGAGTTCGCGCGATCTCACGTAACAAGGTGGTTTTTCCACACGCAGGCGGAGAAACTATGAGGATATTTTGTTTGAAATTTCGGTCGATTTGAAGAAATGAAGCAATGCCGTCAATCTGGTGCGGGACGCGAATCACAAGAGATGTGATATTCTTCACTGTTCGCACCTTTTCCCCCTCCATCACGCTCTCCCCGGCGATTCCGACGCGCACCCCGCCTTTCAACGGTAAATATCCGTTCACGAGCTTCTCGGTGATCGCATACAGTGATCGTTCCGTGACGAGAGATAGGATCTCGTCAAATTCCTCTTCCGACACGCGATGATCTGTGCGTTTCCGTCCGAAAGGAGTCAAATAACAGAGATACTTCCCTCTCCGCACCCGCACTTCGGTAACGGTCGAGGGAAGAATATCAGAGATCGCTTTTGTCAACACACCTTCCAACATACTGAATGATATGTTTGTCCGAGAAACAATATCACAGTTTGTCCGAAAATCGTTTGAAGATAAAAAGAGAGCCGAGTCGGCATATCGCTTTCTCGGCTCTGTGATTTATGAGTTATTACATTAGTTCGTGCGATGCTTCCCGACTGAGAGGATCTTCGCATTCCGATTGGAAGGCAGATAGGATCCGATATCTCCGATCATTTCGATATCAATGAGATCGGTCGGGATAAGTTCACTGTCGTCGTTCTCATAGAAGAAAGCGACCATATAGGGCAATTTCACGACATCTGCGAAGAGTATCGGACCGCGAGACAGATCGGTATCCATCACCTTCACACCTTTGCGATACCGCTTCGAGATGTCGAACTCTCCGAGAATCACACGCTTACCATACCCAAGCTTGGTCACAAGGATGAGTTCACCCATATCGTCCGCGACCGATGCAAATACTACTCTGTCACCGGGATTCATCATGATTCCCTTCACGCCCGAGCTTCTTCTTCCCTGTACGGGCACGTCGGTCAGCTCGGCATTCAGTACCATGCCGTCTTGCGTTACGAAGAGCATCGAGCTACCCGCGTCAAAGAGCGAGACGTTCACGACCTCCTCCCCGTCTTTCACTACGGTAGCCTGGAAGTAGTTCTTGGAAAGCGCGGTATATTCGGAGATTAAGGTACGCTTCGCCATACCCTCCGAAGTGAAGAAAATGATGGTATTCTCCTGCGGTGCCTTATCGCTTTCATCAAGCGCAAGAATGGACACAACCTTTTCTTCCTTATCTGCTTGCGGTACAAGTTTGATAAAGGGGATGCCGCGATCCTTCCACGACTTCTCTGGCAGATCACTCGCCGCAATTCTTGCGACATTTCCTTTATCGGTGAAGGCATAGAAATTCTTATCGGAAGTCAGATAACAAATATCTTTCACGATATCGCTATCGGTAAGTCCGAGCACACTCTTACCACCTGCCCCCAAAGTCCTTTGATTGCAGAATTTCAAATTCCCGTTCTTAAAAAGAACGATACCGCCATTTACCACGGGTTTAGCCTCTTCATCTTCGGGTCGAAGCTCACTGACGGCGAGTTCTTTACCCGATTCGTCCATAATTGTGGTGCGACGCGCTCTCTTATAACGCTTCTTGATATCGAGAAGCTCTTCCTTAATGACCTGATACTGCAGTCTCGTCGAGCCGAGGATCTTGGTCAATTTGTCAATCTTCACACGGAGCTCTTCGATCTCGTTTATAATCTCATCGGTCTCCAAATTGGTCAAACGGCGCAGCTTCATCTCGACGATGGCATTTGCCTGCTTCTCCGAAAGTTGGAAACGTTGACGCAAGCCGTCCTTCGCGTCGTTCACATTCTTCGCGCTCTTAATGATCGCGATCACTTCATCGATATTTTGGATCGCGACGAGGAGTCCGCGAAGGATCTCGTCACGTTCTTTCGCGGCATTTAAGTCGAAACGAGTGCGGCGCTGTATCAGGGTGCGCTGATAATCGAGATAGTACTTAAGAATCTCGCGAAGTCCCATCAAACGGGGCTTTCCGTCGGCAATCACGACCATATTGATACCGAAATTTGTCTGCAGATCGGTATGCTTCAAGAGGAGTTTGATGATTCGATCGGGATCAGCATCTCTCTTGAGCTTGATTGTCGCGCGAAGTCCCTGACGATCCGACTCATCCAAGATGTCCGCGATCTGCACGTAAGGCTCTTTCTTGCTCTCGCGGAGTTCGTTGATCTTGAGCAGGAGCTTGGATTTATTCACTTGATAGGGTAACTCCGTGATGACGATACTCTTTTTGTCCCCTTCCCGCTCGATGTGCATTTTCGCGGAAATCGTGACTCTGCCTTTTCCCGTCTCATAGGCTTGCTTGAGCTCTTCGGAGCGGAAAATGATACCGCCTGTCGGGAAATCGGGACCTTTGATCACATTCATCAAGTCTTCGAGCTTGATGTGAGGGGAATCGATCATCGCGACGCAACCGTCGATGACTTCCGTGATATTGTGTGTGGGGATATTGGTGGCGAGACCGACCGCGATACCCGACGCACCGTTAACGAGGAGATTCGGATACCTGCCGGGGAGCATATCAGGCTCTTTCAAGCTATCGTCGAAGTTCAAACTGAAGGTGACGGTGTCCTTATCCAGATCGCGAAGCATCTCTTGAGCGATGGGTGCGAGCCTTGCTTCGGTATAACGCATCGCGGCGGCGCTGTCGCCGTCCACAGAGCCGAAGTTTCCGTGGCCGTCCACCAGACATTCGCTCATATTGAAGGACTGCGCCAAGCGGACCAAAGCGTCGTAAACAGAGGTGTCGCCGTGCGGATGGTACTTACCGAGGCACTCGCCAACGATTCTTGCGCACTTCTTATGCGGTTTATCGTGCGTGAGACCGAGCTCGTACATACTATAAAGGATGCGGCGTTGCACCGGCTTCAAGCCGTCCTCTACGCGAGGCAATGCGCGATCCAAGATCACGTACTCGGAGTATGGAATCATAGACTCGTGAAGCACTTGCTCCACAGTCTTCTCGTACATTCTCTCCGAATTCTCGTTTGTTTCGTTCTCGATTTTATTCTCTTCAGACATTCAAATAACCCTTTTTCTCGATTTCATCCATGCGATTAAAATTCGCGTATTGGTAAATGTATGATTTGCGCGCGTCGACGTTATCCCCCATTAAGGTGGAAATCAAGCGATCCGCCGAAGCGGCGTCGTCGATCGATACTCTCGTCAGACAACGCGTCTCGGGATTCAGCGTCGTCTCCCAAAGCTGCTCGGGATTCATCTCGCCGAGACCTTTGTAGCGCTGCAACTTATAATTCCTGCCGACTTCTTCGATAATCTTATCAAGAGCGGAATCATCGTACGCATAGCGTACGACATCCTTCTTCTCCACCTTGAAGAGAGGCGGCATCCCAATATAGAGGTGTCCATCTGTGATGAGCTCCTTCATATAGCGGAAGAAGAATGTCAGCAAAATGGAGCGAATGTGCGCACCGTCTTGGTCGGCATCGGCGAGGATAATGACTTTGCCGAATTTGAGTGCATTCACGTTGAATTCAGTATCGAAATTCGCACCGAGAGCGGAGATAATCGTCACGATCTCTTCATTTGAGAGCAACTGATCGATTCTCTTCTTCTCGGCATTGATCGGCTTGCCGCGAAGAGGGAGAATCGCTTGGAATCTTCTGTCTCTTCCTTGCTTGGCACTGCCGCCTGCACTATCGCCCTCGACGATGAAGAGCTCATTCAGCTCGGGCTTTCTGCCACTGCAATTGGCGAGTTTGCCGATGAGCATGCCGGTATTCGCATTATTCTTCTGCCTCGCGAGCTCTTTTGCCTTCTTGCCGGCCTCGCGCACTTTTGCCGCACCGAGAGCCTTTTCGATGATCTTGTCACCACACTCGAAATGCTTCTTCTCGGAGAGGAACGCGTCCAGCTTCTCCATCACGATGCTCTCGACAAGGGGACGGATCTCGGGATTGCCGAGTTTGGTCTTGGTCTGCCCTTCGAACTGCACGTTCTGCATACGAATCGACAGCACACAAGTCAATCCTTCGCGGAAATCTTCTCCCTGCAAATTGGGATCCTTATCCTTCAAAAGACCGCGTTTGCGACCGTAATCATTCATGATCTTGGTGAGCGCACTTTTGAATCCGATCTCATGCGTACCACCTTCGGTGGTAGGAATGCTGTTCACATAGGAGAAGATGCTCTCATTGTATGCGCCTGTGTGCTGCATCGAGAGCCCGAGGAAGAACTTGTCCTGCACCACCTCAAACTCGATCGGCTCGGGATAAAGCGGCTCTTTTCCGTCATTTAGATATCTAACGAAGTCACTGAGCCCTTTCTCATAGCAAAAGGTGGATTTCAAACTATTAAGATCGTCATCCAGCTGTCTCTTATCCTCGACAGTGATGGTGATTCCGCGATTGAGAAAAGCCTGTTCTTGCACGTGCGTGACGATGGTTTGATAATTGAAAAGTTCTCTACCGAAGACACGCTTGTCCGGCATGAAACGCACGAGGGTGCCGTGCTTCTTGCTCTTCTCCCCCGTTTCGGTAAGAGGGATGCGGGGGATACCGCTGAGAACCTTCCCATTCACTTCGGGAGAATGGAATTCCTGCTTGTAGACCTTCCCGTTCTTATAGATGGTGACGTCAAGCCATTCGGACAGCGCATTGGTGACTGAAGCGCCAACGCCGTGCAAACCGCCGGAAAAGGTGTAATTCTCATTATTGAATTTGCCGCCGGCGTGCAACTGCGTGAAAACGACCTCCACACCGCTGATCCCAAGAGTGGGATGCTTGTCCACCGGGATACCGCGCCCATCATCCTCCACGCTGATGCTGCCGTCGGGATAGATGATGATATCCACCCGCGTGCCGAATCCATTGCATATTTCATCCAGAGAATTGTCCACGATCTCCCAAAGGATATGGTGGAGGCCCTTCGCGCCGGTCGTACCGATATACATACCGGGACGAAGTCGAACCGCCTCCAATCCTTCGAGGACTTGTATGTCTTTCGCGTTGTATTCCTTGCTCACAGATTCCTCCGAAAACCATATTTGGCATTAAAATCTTGTTTATTATACCATATATTGTGTTTATTGAAAAGTATTTACCGAATCTTTTGCGAGAAAAAATCAAAGGGAATCCAAGTCCTCTTTCTTGACTATCGATCCGGGTGGTTATATTGCAATTCGTAGGGATAAGAATGGGCATTTCGGTCAATGATATTCTTTTCCGAGCCGTTTCGACCGGTGATGCCGGATAGCATACCGAGCAAATCCGACATCTGCACCCCTTCCTGCTTCTCACCATTGCTTCGAAAACCGAAGAGAGGCGGAAATGTCTCGTAATCAGAATCAGTATCGGACGTAATAGACGCCCTTCCCGCTCCTTTTCCCGGCAGCGAACCGAGCAATTTGAATAAGTCGGCGTTTTTTCCACCGAGCAACATCGGCATCAGCATAGCGAGAAGATTCCCTTTCCCTTCTCCACCGAACAAATCGGACAAATCCATCTCATCTCCCTCCGTAACAATTGTATATGCATTGAAATATAATTCAGTGAAAGGAGGAAATATGGATTTCAGATCATTTCATAGTAAGTTTAATAGTGAGAATAGCGATAATCGCAGTCATGCTGACCTTAAAAAAACGGCGGAAAAATACGTCGACAAGAGCGACGAAGAACTCTTAAAAGATATAAAAAAAGCCGCTCTCGAAGGAAAGCGGGAAGGTAGTTTTTCGGATGAGAAACTAAGGATTTTTGCCGATCAAGTCTCACCGATGTTGAATAACGAACAGCGTAGGCGACTGCAATCGGTGATCGATATGCTGAAAGATTAGAGAGAAATCAAAAGATCGTGGATCTCCGATCGAAGCGCGTCCACTTCGGGATCGCCGAGAGCGCGTGAAGCTCTGGGCATCGTAAATTCCTTCTCATAGAGAAGGTTTGCGCCCTTTTCCCCCTTGCCGAGTATCACGATCTTATCCGCGACGAGGATCGCCTCCAAGATGCTGTGCGTCACGAATACCGTCGTGCGTGGAGCCGACTCCCAATACTTGATGAAATACCTGATAAGGCGTTCTTGCAAAGCAAGATCCAGCCCTTTGAATGGTTCGTCCATTAAAAGCAAATCAGAATCAAACAAAAGTCCGCGCGCGATGGCGACACGCTGTGCCATACCGCCGGAGAGCTCTTTTGGAAAGAGATCCTCGGAATCCGACAGCTCCATATCGGCGAGCATTTTACGAGCACGGGCACGCCGATCCGCCTTCTTCCCTTCCAGTACGATCGCAAGATTATCAAGAGCGGACAGATGTGGAAGCAAGCGATCATCCTGAAAGACGAAAGAAGCTTTCGCATAGGGAACCGTTGAATTCGGCAATAGTCCGGCAAGTGCCTTCAGTAAGGTGGTTTTCCCCGATCCTGAGGGACCGAGTACACAAGTGATACGATCGCGAGGCAGAGAGAGCGAGAAGTTCTCGAAGACGACCTTATCCTCGAAACAAACATTCAAGTTCTCGATAAAACAAGTGTCTTTCTCATTTCTCATGATATCGCCTCACGTATAGTTTTCTTAAAAGAAGGACCAATCCTTCCAGAAGAAAACCCAAAAGAATCGCCGCTAAAGTCCAAGCAAGCAAAACGTCCGTCTCGATATAAGCGGAACTTTGTTTCATAAAACGCCCCATACTCATCTGAGTAGAAGCAAGTACTTCCGCCGCTACAGTGAGCTTCACGGAAAAGGAGAGTGTGATGCTGATTCCCGTTAGAACCGATGGCGTCATCGATGGGAGATATAGATAGAAAAGGATCTTCTTACGAGAGAATCGATAAGCTCTGCACATCTCGACGAGCCTCGGATCGACGCCTTCCGCCGCGTGCAAAACGGTCGTGTACAGCATCGGGAAAATCACAAGCATCGTGATAAGGATAGGCGCCGTACGACTACGCACCCAAATAAGCACGATGAGGATCACGGAGATGGTCGGCAGAACGCGCATAATCACGGTAATTGGTGAAAAAGCTTTCTTGAAAAATACGCATATTTCCGAAAGAAAAGCGAAAATACAAGCGAGAAAAAACGCAATAACAAACGCAAGCAAAGTGCGCGCTATCGTCATGCCGATCGCTGCGTAAAAAGTCTTATCGGCAAGCAATGAGAAGAATCCGGAGAGAGTCTCCGCGGGAGTCGGAAGAATGATACTTTTCCCGATCGCCACAGCGGAGATCCACCAAATCGCAATGAACGCCGCGATTCCCGTAATGGGTGCGACGATATTCTCAACTGCTCGCTTCTTCGTCACTATTAACTCCTTGCTGCCGCCACTTTAGCGATAGCTGTAGACGCCGCCGGTTCACCGAGAACCGCAAAATGAATCTTCTCATTTACAAAAGCTCCGATGATTTCCGATCCGTCTGTATGATACTTGATAACGACCTTGCCTTCGACCGCTTCATCCCCTCCGTCGACGTACTCGATATTCGCCGATTCGAGGATCTTCTTCAAGACAATTTCGGGAGTGCCGCCCTGTCCTACGACGTGCAAAATCTGCCCTTTCAGGCTCTCAAGAGAGAAGCTCTCTTTTTTCACACTGTCCGAAAGGAGATACAAGAGACCGTAACTATTCGTGCCGATAAGTTTAATCGGCGTACCTCCATTATAGAGGATGGAAGCCAAATTTGTCGGCATGATCGCGATATCCGCTTCCCCGTTTGTCACCGATGCTTTAATCTCGTCTGCGCCTGCGACGATCTTATAGGTCACTTTCGTGCCTGCGATCTCCTCGGGATAATTCTTCATAAGGTACGCCATCGCAAGCGCGGGACCGCCGTCCGGAAGCACGATGGTTATGGACTCTGTTTTCACGTCTGACGGTTTGCTCACCGTCACGGCTTGTCCGCTTGTTATATAACTCTCTATGGCAGAAGAATCATAATAGAAAGCGTCATCGGGCAGCTTCTTACCGATCAGTTGCGGCTTAAATGCAAGCAGGATATTGAAATAATTCTCGATATCGGTACGCGCCTTAGCTCCGAATGTAGGGATGATATTCGTGCGCGCAACGCCATCCGCGCCGAATGCGGGAGGTACGGTCGCTCCCTTCTCGCGCAGGCAGTTTATGAGAGAGGTCGCATCGTTCTGAAGCGCTTTCGCATTTTCAACAGTCAGTTTCGCGATCAGATCTACAAGTTCGGGGTTTGAATCGATCAAGGAAGCTTTCGCTACGAGAGCAGTCTGCGGATAACTCGCGTCTGTATTCGTTGCCTTCTTCCACTCCGCTTGCAAATCGCAAACGATGGATAGTCCCTTTACCGATTCTTCGGTGTCTTCAGGTGTAACTTCTTTTGGGGTACATCCGAAAGCAGAAAAGACGGTTATAGCGCAAATAGCGCCGATCAGTAAGATAGTCAGTATTTTTTTCATATCTTTCCTCCTTTAGTGGTTTTGTTGCCGTTATAATTCTCGATCGTGGCATGAATGAAAAGATCTTTACCATAATCGGGATCGATGACGTTATCTCCCTCCACGACAACGTCGGGGACGAAGGGATTCTCATGCATACAGTACTTCCCTCCCTCTGTAGAAGAGTCGTAAATATAATACTTGCCGATGACGACCTGCAGAAGATACGCCAAATCATCGACCGTCTCTCCTGAATCATTTTGAATCTTATCGATGATATATCCGGGGTCCTTTTCGTTGAGTTGGGTAAATCCATTCTGTGCGACACCTTTACCGAGCGTTTTCTGCCCGATCAAGGCAGTCAAAGTGCCGTGCGCCTTCATCGTGCCGATCAATGCTTCGGATGCGGAAGCCGTATTCCCGTCGCAAAGGACATAAATCGGAGTATTCACCTTATACTCGACCTTTTCCGACTTCAGGTAAGTGGAGTAATCCTGCTTCGCATAATGTACTTCGACCAAGGTCTCACCCGCTTTTGCATTTTCGCCGATGAGTGCGGAAGCGATGGATCGGAAGACCAAACTACTGCCTCCGCCATTGCCGCGTAGATCAAGAATCAGCGCTTTATTACCGTCTTCAAGATAACTTTTAACCGCTTGTTGGAATTCTTCCACGACGTTGGTGGAACTGTCGAAGGTTCGCAAACAGATATATCCTAAATCCTTGGGAACATTCCCCGGTAGATCATTGATATAGAAGCAGGATGGGAAATGGAACTGAATCTTCCGATATTTCACTGTGAAGAATTCGTCTCCTCTCTTTATTTGGAAAGAGACATCTTTATCCGAAGGCAGTCTGGCAATATAGGAAGCATATGTGGAGGAATCCAGTCCCGACACACGCTCCCCTTCTATCGCATAGAGCTCATCTCCGCGCTGAACCTTCATCCCTTCATAAGGCTCCGAAAAGGGAGATCCCTCCAAGATAAAGTCAATCAGGTGCTCATTGTATTTGGTATTCCTGACAAGCAGTCCGAATCCCTTGCCATCCGTTCCGCTCGCTAAAAAGTCGGTTATGGGGTTGATATAATTGAATCTGCCGAGCGACGCGACCAAGCCGTAAGCCGCATAGACGTCCGCATCGTCGTAATCGATATCGTCATAGTAGTTCTCTTCGATAAACTGTAAGACGCGGTTCGTAAGGTCGAATCGTTCGGAACGATCCACTTTTTCATCACCGTCAGAAGGCGCGATAACGGTGGGCGCTTCTTTCTCCGTATTCGTCTTGTCTTTTTTGGCACAAGAAAACAGACCGCAAGACAGCACGGCTATCAAAAGGATACAAATCGTGATGCGAAATACTCTCTTCATCTCAATACCTCATAATCGCGCGTTGATTCACCGAATCGAACAAACAGGAAAGGCGAATCGGCAGAACGGATACCTTTTCCCCTATGCCGTATTCATCGGGAAGTGCCGCAAAAAAGCCTTCCCCCTCATGATTCAGTCGATATATTGTATTATCGAATGCGTGAAATTTCGCCTCGATTATAGCAGAAAATCCATTTTCCGACAAAGAAAAATCAGAAGGAATGAATCCTGCGATCACCTCTTTCCCCTGATAACTCTCTGCGACGGAAATCAAGGTCCCCTTTGGAAGTGTAACCCCGAAAGTCTCCCCTGTTTCGCCGTTTACGAGGAGTGGAAGCACGCTCGGATAGGTATTAAATGAGAGGAATGACGTCAAGCAAGCAGGCTTCGTGGCAAGATCGACGGCAGATCCTTCCTGCATTAAGTAGCCGTAAGAAAGGAGCTTAATTCTCCCCGATAGTGCCTCTGCCTCCTGCGGATCATCCGTCGCATAGATCACGATGCCTTTCTCCGCGAATAGAGGAAGATACCTGCGAAAAGCCTCTCGTCTCGTCATGGGATCCAATCGAGCAAATACGTTATCAATTAAGATCACCTTTGCACCGCGGAGATAGGCACGGCACAGGGCAAGCGAGACCTTATGCCATTCATTCAGCCGATATACCGGTGCGTCGATCATGAGATCAAGATCAAAGAGAGCTGCCGCTTCTTCCGCCCTCTTATGCCGATCTTCTTTGGGTACTTTTCGGATCTTCAAAGGATACTCGAGATTATACCGAGCGCTGTGACGAGAAAAGAGAGCATAATCGTCGAAAACCATCTGAAAATCACGATCTTTTAATGAAAGCGTCGACAAATCGACGTCATCGTAAAATAGACTACCGGTCGAGGGGACCACCCCTGCCAATCCTTTCAAAAAGGTGGTCTTTCCACCCTTCTTCGCGGCAAAGAGGACGTTGATCCCATCGGAAAACTCTGTCGACACACAAGATATCGACTCATCGTATCCGAAGTATTTGACCGAAAAATCTTTGCAAACTAATTTACTCATTAAGTAAATTATAGTCACTTCTCGACAAAATAGTCAAACGATTCCCATCGGAATGGTGCGATGGTTGCTTCGCGAACGATTACGAGGAAACCATCGAAAAGAATGAAGGGCTCGATTACTCCACTTTTCTTTCCTTCTCTTCATCGGATGATTCGGAAGAAATCATTTTATCGATTTCCGCCTCAGAAGTGATTATATTACCCGATTCGTCCTCTTTCACTTCTACAATTGCCGCTTTTTGGGAAGATTCAACCGACAAGACGGTCAAAGTCACGTGATTCAAGATCTTGCGGAAGGATTTATTTGACAGAATCAAGACTCCGACTACGAGGGCGATCGCCATATCCACGAAAGCGAAGGTATTATAGAGGAACCCCCAAGCAACGGCGGTATAGCCTTCTTGCGCCCACATCGAAAAAGCGAAGATGCCCGAAATCACGTGGGACATATATCGCAAACTAACCGCAAGCACCGATCCCGCCGCAAAGAGTGCGATTCCCTTCTTATCCTTGATCCCACTCTGTGTAAAGAGGGAGCATATGCCGATACAGGCAAATGCGATGGGATAATCGAGAAGAAATTGCATGGGGTGCAGAATCCAAGGATCCTGTATCGCTTGCATGATTCCATAAATCAAACCGATAAATACCCCTTTTCGCAGGCCGAACATCTGCGAATACAGCATCAAAGGAAGCAAACTGACCAAGGTGATCGATCCGCCCTGCGGCATCGCCCAAAGCTTGATATACGAGAGCGCAAAGGACATCGCCAAACAGATGGCGCCATAACTGACAGACTTGGAGTCCAAGGACTTTTTCGAGCTTTTGCCGAAAAAGATCGCGATAAGGAAAAGAAGCACGAGGATCCCGACAGCACCCACCGTAAGCCAAGTCGTATTGATTGCGTCGTAATAGGATTCAGGCGCGATCTCCTTCTTGTAATAGACGTACATACACACGACGATAGTGATTAACGCCGCGATCACCACCCCGCCGAGCGACCATTTCGCCTGGTTCAGGAAACGGTTATTCACTTTGGCGAAAGCATAGAATCCGAGAGCAAGAATCGCCGCACAGACAGAGGCCAAGATCGGATAGAAATAGAGCGGATGGATGAGCAGTGCGTCGTCTGCGTCGGGAGAAAGCGTCACCCGATACCGAATATGCAGAGTAACGACGATAATTACCGTCGCAAGGAATAGAACGATCGCCGCGATAAATACATTCCGCGCAAGAGGAACCCTATAGGACTTCTGTGCGGAAAAGATTCGGAATGAGAGCGCCGCCAAAAATAGAATTGTCGCCGCAAGTAGTGGATAGAACAAGTATGCAATCATAAAAAAACCTCCCGAATCCTCGGGAGGTGAAAATAACAGACTGTTCTTCCATGCCGAGAATTACCTCATCATGTTCAAAGGGTATAATCTCAGCCCTTTTAGGCACCCCCATAACACTTTTCGATTCGATTATATATCTCTCGGCATCATGTGTCAAGAGAAATCTGCTTTCAAATCATGTATCTGTTTGTTTTAACTTTTGCGCTGTCAAGCTCTGCTTTTTTCGCTTCATACCCCTTTCTGCCGAACATCGCATAGGTCGCGTTCTTACCCTCTTCCACACCGGGTTGATTGAAGGTATCGATATTTAGCATCTCGCCCACGAATGCAGTTTCGAGCATGAACATCATCAGAAGCTGACCGATGGTGTATTCATTCACTGCGGGAAGAGTAATGGTGCGATTCAGACGGTGCTTCTTCGCAAGAGCATACTCAGTCGCCTTACGCTCGGTATTGAGGAGTGTGCCCATCGTATTGCCGCAGAGGAAATTCACGTCAGGGAAATCCGCAAGCCCTTCGGGAATCATGACTTCCTTGCGGAAAGAATCCACCGCGATAAAGGTGATGACCTTATCGAAAGGACCTTCGGTATAAAGCTGAATTTGGCTGTGCTGATCGGTGACGCCGAGCGCTTTGACCGGAGTCTGTCCCGCATAAACCTCATTCCCTTCTTTATCCACTGACTTGCCAAGACTCTCACCCCACAACTGGCAGTACCAATCGGCGATGTATTTCAAACTGTCCGCATAAGGAAGCATGACCGAGATATTCTTGCCGGCATTCATGGCGATATACTGCAACGCTGCCGCCATAAGAGGCATATTTTTGTAGGGATTCGCCGTCTTCAAGCCCTTCTTCGCCATATCGCGCGCACCCGCAAGCATCAGCTTGATATCGATGCCAAGTACCGCGGCGGGAAGGAGTCCGACAGGACTGAGCTCAGAGAAACGACCGCCCACACCGGAGGGAATATAGAATGTCTTGAATCCTTCCTTTTTCGCGAGCTTGATCAAATTGCCCTTTTCTTTGTCGGTCGTGGCGATGACGTGCGAAGCATAGTCCTTACCGAGTGCCTTCTTGAGGATATCGGTGATGACGAGATATTGGCTCATCGTCTCGCTCGTCGCACCACTCTTGGTGATCACGTTGAAGATAGTCGTCGCCGGATCGATGATGTCGAGAAGTGCCGCCATACGCTCGGGATCCACGTTATCTTCGACATAAAATTTGGGACCTTTGCGCTGCTTGAACGGCAGCTCGTTATAGTGGAGATGACGGAGTGCTTGGAAGACCGCGATGGGACCGAGTGCACTACCGCCGATACCCAAGACGACGAACGCCTTGCACTTCCTTCTGACTTCCTTCGCCGTGAGAAGTATATCCGCCACGATCTCATCCTGATTATAGGGAAGATCGAGCCATCCTTGCCAACCGCTGCCGCCCTTCTCGGACACTCCGTTGAATGCGGCTTTAATCTTATCGGAAATCTCTGAGATATCTTTCTCTTTGATGCCTTGCTCCGCCCCGATATAGTCGCTCATCATGTTATTGAAGTCGAAGCGGATCTGATAGTCGTTTCTGTTGATTCTTGCCATATGATTTCAAATGCTCCTTTAGTACTGAGGCTCGATAAGACCGATCGTCTTATCATATCTCCTGTATACGATATTGACTTTACCCGAAGTGGGATTTAAGTAGACGAAGAACTTATTCTCAAGAAGATCCATCTGCTCGATCGCTTCCTCCACGCTCATCGGCAGAAGCTCGAATTTCTTGGTCTTCACGATCGAGGGGATCTCCGCTTCCTGTGTGTCGTTCAGCTCGATGGCTTCCGCCTCAGCCGCATGGAAATTGAAGATACTGTCCTTAAATTTCTTGGTTAATCTCGTCCTGTACTTCCTGATCTGTCTGTCGATCTTGGGGACGACGATATCGATATTGCTGTACATATTGTCGCTCGTCTCTTCGCTGCGAATCAAGACACCGTCCACGATGATGGTGATTTCCAAAGTGAATCTGCCCTTGTGCTCTTCCTTACATACCACCCTTGCGGTGACGTCGTCGGAGAAGAAACGATTGAGTCGCTCCGCCTTTTTGCGAATGATCTCATCGAGTCTGTCGCTGACACTATAGTTCTTTCCCACAATGTCGATTTTCATATTTTGCCTCCTTTATCCGTGTATTATATAAACGCTTTACGCGAATATACCGATCTTACTTGCCCTTAGTAAACGTCAAAGCTTCTCCGCCCAAGTAATCCACGATCACCTTATCTCCGATCTTGAGCTCGCCGCTGAGGAGCATTTCGGACAGAGGATCCTCGAGAAGTCGCTCCATGGTTCGACGCAAAGGACGGGCACCGTATTCGATATTTGTTCCTGTATTTATTATAAATTTTTTCGCTTCGTCCGTCAATACCATATTGATATTTTTACTCTCAATTTTCTTATAAAAAGAACCAAGCATAATCTCCGCAATCTCCGACAAATTTTCTTTGGTCAGGCTGTGGAAAAGAATGATATCATTCGGTCTGTTGAGAAACTCCGGACGCATCACCTTCTTCAACGCTTCGATCTGCTTTTCGCGCATATCTTCCCAATCGTCTGCTAAGCCGAATCCGAGACGCTTTGTCGTTTTCCCGATATCCGACCCGATGTTGGATGTCATGATAATGATGGTATTTTTGAAGTTCACCGTCCTACCGTGACTATCGGTCAATCTGCCGTCATCGAGGATCTGTAGTAAGATATTGAAGATGTCGGGATGGGCCTTTTCGATCTCATCGAATAGGACGACAGAATAGGGCTTGCGCCTGATCTTCTCGGTCAGTTGTCCCCCCTCTTCGTATCCGACGTATCCGGGCGCCGATCCTGTGAGCTTGGATATCGAGAGCTTGTCCATATACTCGCTCATATCAATGCGCACCATGTTATTCTCATCGCCGAACAACGTTTCCGCAAGCGCTTTGCATAGCTCCGTCTTTCCGACACCCGTCGGACCGAGAAAGATAAAGGAACCGATCGGTCTATTGGGATCGCCGAGCCCTGCTCTCGCACGTCGGATCGCCCGACAGAGAGCGCTGATCGCTTCCCGCTGCCCGATCACACGCTTTTGCAGTTCCATCTCAAGGTTCATAAGGCGCGCCGACTCCGCTTCTGTGAGTTTCACGACGGGGATCCCTGTCCGATTTGAGACGATTTCCGCGATATCCTCTTCGCCGATCTCAAACATTGCGGAATTCTCTTCCGTCGCGCGATTCAGCTTGCTTTTCGACAACTTCTTGATCGTTTCTTCCTTCTCCTGCTTCAAGGCAGACGCCTTCACGTAATCCTCACCATTCACCCGCTCTTTGATCTCCTTTTCAAGCTCTCGGATGCGATTTTCCAATTGAATAATTGCATCGGGAACTTTATAATTCATCATCCTTTTCCGACTCGCAGCTTCGTCGATCAGGTCGATCGCTTTATCCGGAAGATAACGGTCGTTGATATAGCGATCCGAGAGCTCGGCAGCCGCCTTCAAGGCTTCATCCGTAATCCTGACCTTGTGATGCTCTTCATATTTATCGCGCAATCCCTCCAAAATGGTGATCGTGTCCTTAACTGATGGGGGCTCTACCATGATAGGCTGAAATCTTCGCTCGAGAGCTGCGTCTTTCTCGATTATTTTTCCATATTCTTCAACCGTTGTCGCGCCCACAACCTGTAGTTCCCCTCGCGCCAATATCGGCTTGAGGATATTCGCCGCATCGATCGTACCGTCATTTCCCGCCCCCGCACCGACGATCATATGGATCTCATCGATGAATACGATGATATCCTTTGCATTCTTGATCGCTTCGATCGCATTCTTCAGCTTTTCTTCGAATTCACCCCGATACTTGGTGCCGGCGACGACGCTCGATATATCCAAAGCAAAGATCCGCTTGTCCTTTAAGGTTTCGGGGACGTTCCCCTCCACGATCGCACGGGCAAGACCTTCCACGATCGCGGTTTTTCCGACGCCCGGTTCCCCGATCAAGACGGGGTTATTCTTCGTGCGACGACTGAGGATTTGGATGATTCTCTCGATCTCGTTCTTTCTGCCGATAACGGGATCGATCTTATCCTGTCCGGCTTTCTCGGTGAGATCCTCTACGATACCGCTTAGTGCGACCTCGTTCCATCCCTCCTTTATACTCTTTTGATCGATTCTCTCCTCCTGAAATGGCATGCCTTTCGATCCGATATTGCGGATCCGCTTGTACATCTCTTCGAGATCGGTGAATAGTTCATCCTCGGGCGATGTGTGCTGTGCGTCGACTCCCCTCTTTTTCTCCTCGTTTATGAGTTGCATTGAGAGGGCTTTGGGATCGATATTGTTCGCCATTAAAATGCTTGTTGATATGCTCGGCGTATCGAGAATCGCGATCAGGATATGCACAGGTTCGACCTCCGCCGAAAATAGTTTCTCCGCAAGCATCTGTGATTTCTTGATAACGATCGCGCTGTTATCCGATACCTGAACGGTACTCTCCACGGTATTCTTCATGCAGATCTGTTTGAGAACCGATTTCGGGGAGACCCCCATCGATTCGAACATTATACGCAAGGGCTTGTCCACGGTAAGGACACCGACGAGCAAATGTTCCGTTCCGATCAGTCCACCGGAGCGTGACGCCAGATTTGTCGCATATTCTACGGCTGAGTGCGCCTCTTTTGAAAAATTGTAAAACATACTCAAGTCCTCCTTTTCGTTAATACTCTTTCGTAATCGCCATCATAGCACGCCATTCCTTTAATCTATTTTCGATAAAAATCCAAGGCATGCAGGTAGCCATCGTGCGTGCCGACATCCAAGCGAATGCCGCTATGTAAAATAGCCAGTAGTTTCCCCTTCTCCGCCTCTTGATTCAGAGCGGGAATGATCCCCAGTCCGTCTTCGATCGGTAGATCGGGAATACTCTTCATAAGATTTGGTGTGACGACCATTCTCCCGATCATCGCATAAGCTTTCTTTCCCTCGTATTTCGTGGGCTTCTCGATCAAACCTCGAACGGGCACAGCGCTCATATTCTTCTCCCCTGCGAAATCGATAATCCCGTAATGCGAGACCTCGGATAATGGGATTTGCTCCGCGAGAATGACGCTCGACCTTTCTTCCTCCGCCAGATCCACCATTCGACGAGTCACACATTCTCCCCCTTGCTCGTGCAGAAGGATATCATCGGGATAGACGACGAGGAGATTCTCTTCTGCCATATAGTCCCTTGCGAGATAGACGGCGTCAGCTGTGCCGAGAGGGTTTTTCTGAGTGACGAAGGATATATTCATCCGATCGAGCAGGCATTCACGAGAAGAGGCATAACACATCGCGTCATCTCCTTTGGCGATAATCTTCTTGGTGAGATATTCTCGCAAGCACGCCTTTTCTTCAGAAAGCACCACGAGGACCTCTTGAATCGACGCCTCGAATAGCTCCGAGAGGACATGATGGATTATGGGGAAATGCGCCAATGGCAACATTTCTTTCGGGATAAATGGAGTCAACGGGCGCAATCTCGAGCCCGATCCTCCCGCAAGAATTACCGCTTTCGCAGCCATGATCCACCTCCTTTTAATATAGCCGTAAAAGTCAAAAATAATAATTCATATCTAATAAGATTAAATATTGTGGTATAATATATTCGGAAAATCGAGAAGCTGTGAGGAGTAGATGAAAGAGAACATTTTACACTGCGACGCCAATAATTTTTATGCCTCGGTAGAGATGGTAAAAGATCCCTCTTTGCGTGGCAAAAATATCGCGGTGTGCGGCGATCCGGAGAAACGCCACGGCATCATCCTTGCGAAAAGCGAAGGAGCGAAAGCGAGAGGGGTCAAGACCGGGCAAACGATCTGGGAGGCGAAAAAGTTCTGCCCCGATCTTATCCTGTTACAGCCGGACTTCACTTCCTATATGAAGTATTCTAAGGCGCTATTCTCGATATATACTTCTTTCACCGATCGGGTGGAGAGCTTCGGCCTCGACGAATGTTGGCTGGACGTCTCGGGCAGTCACACCCTATTCGGCACGAGCGAAGAGATCGCCGAAAAGATACGCACTCGAGCGCGCGAAGAATTGGGATTGACGCTCAGTGTGGGCATTTCTTTCACCAAAGTATTTGCGAAGCTCGGTTCGGACTATAAAAAACCAGACGCACAAACACTTATCTCTGAAGAGAACTATCGCTCCCTCGCTTGGAATCTTCCCGTCGGGGACATCCTAATGGTTGGTGCCGGCGCGAAACGCTTCTTCGACAGCGTCGGAATCGAGACGATCGGCGACCTCGCAAATGCCGATCCACTGCTGCTTGAGACCAAACTCGGGCAGATGGGACTCCTCCTTCGCAAATGGGCAAACGGCGAGGAAGAAGGCCAAGTAAAATACTATTACGAAAAGAGAGATCCAGAAAGCGTCGGCAACGGTTCCACCGCGGAAAAGGATCTCACTACCGAGAGTGAATGCCTCTCCTTTCTGACGGCGCAAGCGGAGCGCGTCGCGACAAGACTTCGCAAGCATCACCTCTTCGCAAACGGCGTGCATCTCACGTTGAAGTTCAATACTCTGTCCACGAGTGGCAAACAGACCCGCCTCTCCTATCCCACCGCTTCCGCGACCGACCTCACGAATGCGGCGAAGCCCCTCTTCCGCACATTGTGGCAAGAGGGTGTGTCTCGTCCGATTCGCGCGATCACCTTAACCGCGATTTGTCTGATAAAGGAAGGAGAATATATCCCGACTACGATGCTCGAAGAAGAGCGATTATCAAAGAAACACACAGACCTCGAACGGGCGATCGATTCGATACGCGATCGTTTCGGATACGGCGCCATCACACGAGGGAATATCATGAAAACATCTTCGAAAGGAGATTCCGATGGAGAAGACAATTCGTAAAATGATATAAAAATGGCGTATTCCTTAAGGAACACGCCATATTCTTCTTAGTCTCTGGAAGACTTTCTCTTGCGAGCCGCCTCTTCCTTCTTCTTCCGCTTCACACTGGGCTTCTCGTAGGCTTCTCTCTTCTTGATGTCACCGATAATACCGTCCTTGGTGCACTGACGCTTGAAACGTCTGATCGCACTGTCCAACGATTCATTCTCACGAACTTTCACGATAGTCACTTTACTCACCCACCTTCCGAAAACGGTATATTTAATGAAAGAATTTTACAACAACAACTTGGCGCTGTCAATGATTTCAGCACATTTTATCGGACATTTTTTCTCCGCCGAGAATGTGGATATGCAAATGGGGCACACTCTGCATCGCATCCGCACCTTTATTGGATACCAAGCGGAATCCGCCATTGAGTCCGAGAGAATCCGAAAGTTCCCCGATCTTTTTAAGCATACGCCCTACGAGAGATGCGTCTTCTATAGTCATCTCGGTGACGTCGGCAAAGTGCTTCTTGGGGATCGCGAGGTAGTGATATTTCGCTTGCGGAGCGATGTCCCTGATGATGATCATATCCTCGTCTTCATAGACGCGGGGGCTGGGGATTTCTCCCGAAATAATCTTACAAAAAATGCAATCCATATATTACCTCCTATTTCGATACGAGACCGTCCGCCCTTTCGCCGTCGATCATCGCCTTTATTTTTCTGCCTAACGTATACTCCCGATCGGGGAGATACACTCTGATATAATTCTCGGAATACCCCTCTGCAAACATTCCGTCTGTACTTTCGGGGATGACTTCCAGCTCCATTCCGACAAATGCGCTCTCATAACTTCTCTTCAATTCATCGCGCAAGCAGATCAAACGGTCGGTGCGATCTTTCACCACCTTGGGATCTAATGATCCCAGAGGGTATGCCGCCGTTCCGCTCCGTCTGGAATAAGGGAAGACGTGGATATCGGAAAACGCCACTTTCTTCGCGAAGAGAAGAGTCTGCTCGAACTGTTCTTCTCCCTCCGCGGGGAATCCGACGATAATATCCGTCGTGATCGCGGCGGCGGGGAACCTTCTGCGGATCATCTCCACCTTCTCGAAATACTGTTGCGTGGTATAGTGGCGGTTCATCGCTCGCAATACTTCATCCGAGCCCGATTGCAGGGAAAGATGGAAATGCGGACAAACGTTACCTGCCTCCTCCACGGCGTCTAAAAACTCTTCGGTTATGAGGGACGCCTCAATACTCCCTAAACGGATCCTTGCGGAAAGATGAGACAAGCGAGAGATCAATTCGACAAGAGACGTACCGATATCTTGACCGTAAGATGTAATATTGATGCCCGTAAGGACGATCTCATCCGTGGAAGCGCAAGCGTGCTCGCACTCGGCGACGATACTCTCGATATCGCGCGAACGGCAACGACCACGAAGATACGGAATGATGCAGTAAGAACAGAAATTATTGCATCCGTCCTCGATTTTGACAAAGTGACGAGCGCGATTTGTCTCCCCTTCCGCCATCATTTCGTATTCGGTGGGAAGGGGCTGAACGGCGACGCCATCGGAAAAAGAGAGAACCTCTTCCTTGCCGGCGGTACCGGACACGAATGACACCTCTTTCAAGGTAAATTGCTCTGCGTTTTTCTCGGCAGCGCAACCGATCACATAGATCTTCGCACGTGGATTCATCTTCTTCGCCTTACCGACGTATTGGCGAGACTTGCGCTCCGCTTCTTTGGTCACAGCGCAGGTATTGATGATATAACGATCGGCAAATACGAGCTCATCCGTCACCTCATCTCCAAGAGCCTTCAGCCTCGACATCAGGCTGTCGCATTCGCATTGATTTACCTTACATCCGAGATTGATTATCGCTGTTTTCATTTTTCTCCATTGCATCCGCGGCGAGTCCGAGTGCGACGATAGATGCCGTTTCGGCACGCAAGATGCGCTTCCCGAGCGTGACGACGCACGCTCCCTTTTCCTTTGCATGAGAGACTTCATCCTCATGGAATCCCCCTTCACTTCCTACGATAAGTGCGACGGATCTCACATCCGGTGACACAGCCTCCGAGATACGCCCAGAAGTGGCGCCTTCATAACAAAAGATCACACGATCAAAGCGAGTAGCGGCATCCGAGATCCCTTCTTCAAATGGAACGGGAGGATAGATCTTGGGAACGAGTGCTCTACCGCACTGCTTTGCCGACTCTACGGCGATGCGATGCAATCGATCGATATGTTGATTCTTCGCATTCGTGAAACGGGAAATCATAAGATGGATCTCACTTGCGCCGATCTCCGTCGCCTTTTGGACGGCGATATCACTCTTCTCGATCGCGCAAAGATAGAGCGCCAAAGGACGAGAAAGCTCGTTCTCATTCATACGCGCATCCTTGATCTCCGCAAGGAAATAACCCTTGCCGATCGCCGTCACTTTGGCATAATAATCATATCCGTCTCCACAAGCAAGGATCAGACGATAGCCGACTTTATAGTGACTTACCTTAACGGCGTGCTGAAACTCATCACCCGTGACGGTAATGGTCTCTCCGACACGAGGAGCTATCCCGTTATCAAGAAAAAAACGCTTGATTTCCATGCCTACATTGTAGCGCATTCCCCTTATTTTCGCAAGAATAATTAAATATTCTTGTGAGAATAGCAGTTTTTCTTAAAAAACTTGGGCATTTACAAAAGAATATGAAAAAAATTTAGAATAGATCAAGAGGATTTTCGC
>Ga0310786_10000837_pt1 | contig 49283 bp, 65 predicted proteins | sample AusTroGonzalo_MG_FD_203881 | JGI IMG/M metagenome (GOLD analysis project Ga0310786, IMG submission 203881) | Bovine rumen microbial communities from tropical cattle in Woodstock, Queensland, Australia - Gonzalo_03 (v2) (version 2) | ecosystem: Host-associated > Mammals > Digestive system >...
GCTCCGTACTGGAACCAGCAGAAGGCGGGCGCGTCCGGCATGGACGTTGCGGCGCTCGTCCTCGGTATCGCTGGTACGGCCTTCGGTCTCATGTCCGGTGGCCTCGGCATCTTCAACAACCGCAACGGTGGCCCGAACGGCAACGGTCAGGGCGGTCCGAATGTCTTCCAGCAGATTCAGGACATTCAGAACGAGCTCGCGAATGTCAAGGCTGATGTTGCGGTGAACACGCAGAGAGACGTGGACCTCGCGAAACAGACCGAACTCATGATCGAAAACGCGAAGCTCCAATCGAAGCTCGACGTCAAGGAATCCGAGCAGAAGCTCACCGGCCTCATCACGATGGTGAACAACCAGGTGATCGTCAACCAGCAGAAGATCGCCTGCCTTGAGAATGACTTCAACAAACTCATTCAGATCGGCATCCCGTCTTCCAATATCATCACGCCGCCCGCTGCCGGCGCGACGACCAGCACGGCTGGCTGAACATTCTGCATGTAACGTGTATTATCCGGGGCGTGTGACAGGCGCTCCGGTCTTTCGAGGAGGATGACATGAAACCATTGGAAATGATCGCCGCGATGCACGAAGAGGTGCAGAAACGGATGTTCCCGGCATGCCCGCCATTTCAAAGGGCGATGGTCGGAATGGCGCTCGGTATTATTGATTTTAAGGTCGGACAGTGGATTGCGCAGAATTCGGAAATGCTGTCCCAGTTCGGTATCATTGATGCAAATGGAGACGTTGAACTCGACTGTGCCGAGGCAGCGCTTCGCGGTCTGGAATGGCCCGTCAAGGCGGGTCCGTTCACGTTCACCCAGGACCACCTGAAGGAGATCATGGCGGCGGTGAAGGAGCGTGCGAAATGAGCACGAAAGTCCCGCTTCCGTTGCTCAAGGTCGCAATCCACGAAGAGGATGACCGTGGCAACGTGTATACTCTTTTGGAGCCGTTCTATTACTGCGGTCTGGAAATCCCGGCAGGGTTTGAGAGTGACGGGGCAAGTGTGCCGAGGCTGTTCTGGTCGACGGTGTTCCCCCAGGTGACAGCAAGGCGCTCCGTCCGGCTCTGATCCATGACTTCCTTTACCGGACGCATCCCGACCGGTGGACACGGAAGATGGCAGATGAGACTTTCCTGGAACTCCTGATCGCCGCCGGAATCTCCAAGTGGCGTGCATACAAAGCATACTGGGGCGTGAGGCTCTTCGGACAGGCGGCATGGGAGGCACAAGGCAAATGAACAAAGACGAAGACAAGAAAGAAACTCCGATGGAAATCATCGAGCTCAGAACAGAGGTCCGTGCCGGATTCTCCGGGATTGAGCAGCAGATGAAGACCATCTTCAATACGCTCGAAAAGATCGACCACACGCTGAACGGAAACGGACAGCCGGGACTCGTTGAGAAAGTAGTCCGCCTTGAGGAGCGGCTGCAGGGAACATGGAAGACCCTCATCATCCTCGGATGGCTTGCGAACTTCGCTGTAGCCGTGGTCGCGATCATCATCACAATCATCCATCACTAGGAGGAAACATGGAACGAATCAAAATCTTTATCGGCGCATTCGTCATGGCGATGCTGACGGGGTGCGGTCACAACCTGGGAACGGTTGTGCATGGCAAATTCATCAACGTAGGTTACGATCCCGAGATCAACAAGATCGGGATTCAGTATGTCGACGGCGTGATGATGACCGGAGTGAACAAGGAGCTCTCGAAGAACAACCTCAAGTTCATCGACTCCGTGGAAAAGGACGGCATCAAGACCGTGACCGAACTTGACTACTCCGGCGAGAACGGGTCGCAGGTCACCGGCTACCAGGTCGATGCGATCAAGGCTCAGGCAGAGCTTGAGAAAGCTCGTCAAGCCAACGGCGGACAACCTCAATCGGAAGCGAAGGAATAATCTCCAGAAGCTTCTGTCTCTCTTCAACCTCTCCTTGGTTGGCTCCCTGCTCCACAAAAAGAGCGGGGAGTTTTTGTATCTGTGCTCTGAGGTCTGCCTCGGTGTCATGGTCGGCGTAGTGTTTGGTCATCTCAAGGACGGCGTGGCCGACCATGCGCTGGATCGTGGACTCCGGGATGCCGGCCTTCTTCGCCCTATAACAAAAGATATGGCGCATGGAGTGGAGGTCCTTGACGGAAACGCGCTGGAGCTTTCCCTGTACGCAGGTCTTGATCCCGACGGATTCGAGGAAATTCTTGACGTGTCTGGAAACGGATGTGCGGTTCGCGAGATAACGTCGTGCGTGTTCCGGCAGGACGTATTCTCCAAGTTTCGGGATCGACCGCAGATAATTCGCGAGCTCCGGCAGAAGCGGGAGGAGAATCTGTACTCCGGTCTTCCTGCGGGTGCGCCGGATCATGCCTCCGCGAAAATCGATTTCGGACCATTTCAATGTGCAGATGTCACCTTCGGTCATGCCGGAGTTCGCAGCGATGATGAAGAGCGGCTTGCAGAACGGGTCACTCTGAAGCCCGTCCCAGATGGCGGCAAGCTCGTCCATGGTGAAGACCTCACGGTTGGTCGGATTGGATTCCGGCAGAACGACACCGGTCCACGGGGAGCGGATGATACCGGCATCCTCTTCCAGTCTTCCGATGATCCACTTGCAGGCGGAGACGTATTCGCGGATGGTCTTCGGGGAGCGGTCGGTGTCCGCGAGATATTTGACGAAAGCCTCGCAGTGGGATCGCCGGATATCGGAGAGGAGTTTCACGTCCAGGAAGTTTTGTGAAAGAAATGTGCAAAAGGCTTTCCAATAGGTTTCGCGCAGATTCGCGTAAAACACCCCTGCGGCGCGCCTTGATGGTTTTTGGGATGCAAGGGCGTAGGCATCGCTAATCGCGATGAGAGTGCCCCCGGAGAGCTCTCTACGGTAATTCTCTACAAGAGCGACAATCGTCCTGTTCTTTCGAACGTCCTCTTTCGCGCGGTTGATCTCTTCCGTGACGGCGCATGCGGATGCGCGTTTCTGTTTCTCATATGCCTCTGCCTGCTTTTCGTTCTCACATCCGAGACATGGACCGGAATACTTCTTCCCCGACATCATGAATCGGTAGTGCCAATGTGATCCTCTGAGATAGACGGACATGGTCTTTTGTTCCTCTGTGATGTTGTGTGATACAAGATGACACAATCGGCTCGTTTTGCACAAAATTTTTTGTACAGAATTTGCACATGACTCAGATGCATTTCTCCCAAACCTACGATTTTGAGGGGGAAATGTTGGCATCCCCAATGGGATTCGAACCCATGTTACCAGGATGAGAACCTATGCGCTTTGAGCTTAGACTGTATCTTTAGGCGGTGATGGTTGACATATTTACTGTACACGATACAATATGAGATGTCAAGTCGGAGTTGTACAAAATTTGCACATAAATGTTTTAGAAAAAATGCGATATTTCAAAAAGTATATATCGCGGTAAAATCCGCCGGAACGGAGAAAACCCCAAAGCAAAACTCCGAACCGGCGGGGAGTGGTATTACTGCTTTGACTGCATGAAGCGGTCGATCTCGTCCCTTGGCACGACGACCTTGCTGTTTCTGGTAGAGCCGAGCTTGATCTGTTTGATCGCTCCGCTTGAGATGAGGCGGTAGAGCGTGGGGCGGGACACTCCTGCGTACTTCGCGGCATCCTTCATGGAGAGATAGCCACCGCCGGTGGAAACGGCTGGCTGATTGAAGGTCTGTCCGTACGGCGCGAGGAGCGCATTGACGGCGGCGAGAATGTTATCGGGGATTGTCATAGGTCACCTCTTGGCTTTTATGATGATTGTGATGATGATGGCTGTTCCACACAGGAGGGCGAAGCACGTTGTGATGGCTTCGTAAAGATTAAGGTCTGCGTTTACTTGCATGGGAGGTCATCCAGGGTTTTGGTGTCTGTGATGGTATCGGGAGAAGGGATAAAGTCATTGCATTTCAGCTCCTCATCCGGCATGAAGAGAGCCATTGCAACCGGCCACGGCCAGTTCTTCAGACGGTCTGTGTTGCGAGCGCAGAACTTGCGTTGCTTGCATTCGTTGTTCGCGCAGAAACAGATGTCGTAGTTCATTTCTGTTCCTCCGTCTGTTTGAGCTTCTTCGCCATCTTCTCAAGGAAGCGGTTGTGGTCGAAAAGACGGCACTCAAATTCCCTATTTTCCCAATCGACGGACTTCTGAATCGCTTCAGCTTCGGTCGCCAAAATCGCTCCCTCTGTTGCGCTAAAGAATTCGTCTCTGTCAATGGTTCTATCGTCTTCTTGAACGTGGTAGAGCCTAATGAATCCATGGTCGTCTAGGCGAACGACAATCCATTTGCTTATGTGGCCATAAGCTTCAGTCCAAACGATGTCACCTGGTTTTGGAATCATTTCTTTCCCTCGCGTTTCTGTTTTCTGCGGGATGTATCGGCTTTCGCCTTGCATCTCCGGCAGCGTGTGATCGAATACTTCGGGAATGCGGTCGCAGGGAGCATCCGTCCGCACGACTGACACTTCATGAGGTCGGGTTGTTGATTTTCTTTCATGGTTCCTCCGTCCGTTTCGGAATGAAGTCGGTAATTTCTTTTTGGAAAGACTTCGAGTCTCTTCTAAGAACTCTCTCCTTGTCTTTCATGACGGCGGCGATGCAGGCGTCCTGGTTATCGAAGACCTCGTCGTCACGAAGGATTCTTTCTCTCATGACAAACTTCCCTCTATGGCGGAGGTATCTTTCCACTGTGTAATATGTCTCATCTTCGTCTTCGTCTATGTTCTTCACCCACCCGAAGCTGACAACCTCGGTGGAGTTGAGATAGTCGTAGTCTTGATCGACAAACCAGACAGTGTCACCTCTTTCGTATTCGCTCATGCCTTCAGCTCTCCTTTCAGTATCTGTCCGTAGGTGTAGACGGGGACTTTGAATCTTCGTGCGACTGCGGCTTCGAGGAGCGCGCCACGGGAGAACTGCCAGCCGGGGAGCATGACAAGGGCATCCGGTCGCATGGTCTTCGCGAGCACCCACACGTCGCGGGCGAGGAACTCAGCCCAGACTTCCTTCTCCGATGCGTTCTCATCGAAGGTTGGATACTCCAGGTCATGCGGGTTGATGGCGGCGAACCCCATCTGGCGCAGGCGGTGTTCCGCATCCTCGAATGCCTGACGGTTCAGGTCACGGATTCCGGTCATAGGACCGGAGAGGTAGAGTAGTTTCTTGTTCATTTCTTCTTCTCCTTCTTCTGGCGTTCCCAGTACGCCTTAGGGGATTCGAGGTAGTGTTTGCAGTCATGGAGCATCTCCGGGTATACCGGCTTCTTCGTGACGTAGCATGTGGGCTCACACGGGTCTTCGCTGAAGAATTTTCTTGTGACGCAGTAGTTGCAGGTCTTGCAGGTAATCATCTGTCAAACTCCTCTATTCTGCGTCCTATCCACTCCATGCAGTTCACGCACATGGAGTTGCCACATGCCTTGTATCTCGGGGCATCCGGGCACTCCTCTTCCGGCTTGCCGTTCCACGAGATGCGCGTATGGTTGTCGGGAAAGCAGAACAGGCGTTCCACCTCAAGAGGAGTCAATCTTCTGATTGCCGATTCGCTTGTGACAACAGGCGTGTAGTCTGTTATACGGTTTGCGTGATCCCCGTTGATGGTGTTGCCGTCAACACCATCACCATTGCCACGAGCATCTGTAACAATGACCCCGTGGAACTGGTCTTTGTCCGGCATACGGTTCTGATCTACACGTTGAGTAATCGTACTTGCTACATCCTCGCCATTCCAGAATATTTGAGCAACGAGGGTTCTTGTTGCACATCTCCGGTCGATTCCCTTGTAGTAGCAGGCATCGACTGAGTAGGAAGTGTCAACCTCGCTTGAGCAGTCAGAGCCTGTTCCAATACTTCCGGCAGCTTCTTCCCGCGTTTTGATGCGCGGTGGAGTATCCCACGACAGGCGGTCGGGCTCAAGTAATATTGAGGCGGCACGTTCCCAGTCTCCAAGACATCCGACAAGGAACACACGCCGTCTGCGCTGCGGCACGGCGAACGGAAAGCGGGGTGTTCTGGTAAACTGCGCGTCAAGCACCCGCCACGCGAGTCCGTAACGGTCCGCTCTGCGGTTCTTGACGATGCCTGCGTATTTCCATCCGGCTTTTGCAGGTTCGACTGTGTATCCGACGAACCAGGATAGAAGGGTAGCGAAATCGCGTCCGAAGTTGGAGCTAAATACGCCGGGAACGTTTTCCCAGACGAAGTATTTACAGCGCGATTCATAAGCCAGTCTGACAAAGTCAAGCGCGAGGGAGCTTCTTGCGCCTTCGAAGCCCGCTCTTTTACCCGCGACTGAGAGGTCTTGGCACGGGGTGCCTCCGACCAGAACGTCAATTGTTCCCACATAATCTTCTCCATGAATTTTGGTGAAATCCCCGAGGTTGGGGATGGTGCCGGTATCCGGCAGTTTGTTGATCTGTTTCAGCCACGACTCGCGCATCTTCCGGTCTTTCTCATCGGATGCTTCCGCAGGGTCGAGGGGGTGTAAGGGTTTTGTGGCATCGAACCGCTGCTGCAGGACAGCGCAGGGGAAAGGCTCGACTTCCGCGAAGAAGACGGGCTTCCATCCGAGCGGCATCCATGCGAGAGAGGCGGCTTCCACGCCGGAGCATACAGAGGCGTATCTCATTTGTCTTTCTCCTTGCGTCTTTCGAAGTAGTCGCAAGCCTCGTCGCCTCTGTCGACATAGTCGATGTATTCCTCGCAGAACAGCTTTTCAGTTTCGATGCAAGGTTCAGACCACTTGCAGTCTTCGCATATGTCGCTCATGCTTCACCTTCCTTTACCGGGACGCTGAATCCCTTGATGAGGTCGTCGATATAGACCCAGTTGATGACGAGAGACCAGTCGTATCCGTGTCCTTTCGGAAGGAACACGGAGAGGTAGGGCTCGTTCGTGTCGGATGTCCGCGCCATGTACCCGGCAGCGGGAAACGCGGGGTAGTCCCGGAACTTGACCAGGGCGAGGATGTTTCGGTATTCGGTTGGGAGTTCAGTCTTCATTGTTGTCCTCTGTGTGTTTGCGGTTTTTGCGGTGGCGTTCGATGTCCCACTGACGGAACTCCGGGTCTGTGCAGTAGCGGACACGGCGTTCGTAGTTGACTCGATCTGCGTTCTTTCTGTACCATGCCTTGTGCTGTCTCAGAAGGTGTGACCTGTGGCTGAGATAGTACCGGTGCATGTACTCTGCGAGCTCTTCCTTGGTCTTCATCGTTTCGCTCTCTTTCTCCGGTATTCTGCACTGCGCCGGTCGACCTCGTCCTTGTGTTTCAGATACCATGCACGCTTGTACTTCTGGATGTATGACTTGTTGTCCTCGTAGTATTTGTGCATGTAGACCTTGCGTTCTTCAGCGGTCATTCCCATCGGACACCTCGCTTTCTCCACGGGCTTTACGCAGTATGGCATTGATTCTGTCAAGCGAAATCTCGCCACAGTCCTCCGGGTCTTCGAGGATGTCCGCTATGCGTTCCAGCTCCGCATACATCTCCGGCGCGGCGGCGATGAGGGCGGCATCTGCTTTGTGGCAAATAAACTCGCAAATTAGTCCGTCATCATCCCCGTAAGAAATAGAATAATATTTCTGCCCCATTATATTATGTTCGGGAAAGATCGTACACGGCCCCGGCGTGAATTTAGGTTCGGTCATGCTTCACCTCTCGCTTTCTTCATGGCTTCCTCCGCGATCTTAACGGCGCTCTCAAAAGCGCACGGGTGTTTGTTGTCGCATCCTTGAAGACTGATTCCGATCTTCGCAATCTTCTGAAGGGCACGATACAAGTCCGTCGCTGAAGTCTGATCGACATACTCCAGTTCAAGCTTCTCAAGCGTCAACTTCGCGATGTCATCGTCAATTCTTCGGAAGAGATCGACAACGATCTTTGCGTCTTCAGCAAGGGTGTTTCCGCCTTCGTTAAGTTCGATGAGATTATACAGGATTTCCGCGAGAGCATCGGTTGCGGGGTTTGTGTCAATGCAGCCACTCATTTCTTCACCTCTCCAAAGATGGGTGTGATGGTTTTGCGGGACGGAACGATGCGCCCGCAGGTAAAGTTCTCTCGGATGCGTCTCGTACTCGGAGCTTCATCTCCGAACATGTCGGCGATACTGCCTTTGAAGAAGTTCCCAAGAAGGATGACTCTGCACGGGCATGCGCCGGAGTTGATGTCTTCGAGGAGACGGAACATCATCTCTCGGGAGCTGTCGGAGTTGACGGTCTTCCCGGCGCACTCGTCGATGATGCAGTATTCGTTCTTCCCTTCCAGGCGGAGGAAGAACGCCTTGATCGCGAACGGATCGTCATGGTCGCAGCGGACCTTCCGCCATTCGTCGAAGAGTTCCGAGAGGTAATACATCCCGACGGTGTGATTGTCACGGATGAGTTCTCTGACCAGGTATCCGGCGGACGTGCTCTTGCCGGTGCCGGTCTCCCCGGTCAGCAGGATGTTCTCACCGCGATGCGCGAGAAGCCAGTCTGCCACGTAGGGGATGATGGGTTTCCGTACCGCGTATGCGGGTCTGACTCCTGCGGAGATCACGGATTCATCCAGAGATGCTTCCTCGGAGTAATGGTTCCGTTCTTCTTCCTGTTCCTTCTCCCGGTCTTCGAGATCGTAGCATTCACTGCACTTCGCCGAATACTTCTTGCCCTGTCTCTCGAAGAGTTCCAGAGCAGAAAGGAGTGTGGTGACCGTGATGGTCTTCCCACAGCGGGTGCATTGGGTATCGAATGTCACCCATGGGTTTTCTTTTTCTTCCGATGTGTTCATATTCCGGTGTAGTCCTTTGCGGGTTTGATGTTTTTCAGTCTTGTCGGGAAGAGTCCCTGCCAGTCGTTCTGAATGCTCGTCTCGATGATACGGATGGCATCACCCGGATCATACTCTCCGAGCAGGTTCAGCTGCTTGACAGCGGCGAACCGGCTGACTTTCTTCCTGGTCTTCTTCCGATAGTCAAGCCATTCTCTCCATGCTGCACGGAAATCGTCATCATAGCGGAGATGATCTTGCATCAGAAACGCGAACTCTTCAAGGTCGGACGGATCGTCCGCCTCTAATGCGTATGCGTCCGTATCTGCGCCTGCGCTATTAAACCCTTCTCTTTTTTCTTGCTCTTTGAAGATAGGGGTATAGGGGGAAGGAACTTTCTCTTCTTTTGTCTCTTTTCTCAATGTTGCTTCAGCATTGCTTGAGCAATTGGTCGAGCAGTGCTTAGGCTTTGCTTGAGCAAAATTCCGCAAGTTGAGCTGGACTTCGCGTTTTTTCTGAGAAATTTCGATTGATTTTTTTGCGATTTCGTAAACGGTTTTCGTTTTGTTTTTTTCAAAAATCGTTTCTTTTTCGAAAAAAGCGTAATCAAGGATCGCCTCGTATAAATCGAGACGTGAGGACTTCGGAAGTGCCTGTATCAACTGGTGCCACATTTTGTAGAAAAATGTTCTTTCTTCCGGCATCGTCTGATCCTTACTCAGCGGCTCTGGTAGAGTTGACGAAGGTCTTCTCGAATTTGACACCGGGAATCGTGACAGAACCCTTAGTCGCCCGTGCAAGCGCATCCAAGGCTTTCTGGTTGACGATAAGGTATTCCCTAGGTACAAGAGAGGGGTCGACAACAACTGCGCTCCAAAGCTCCCGCATCGCGGTTCCCTTGGATTTTGGCATGACACTGACAGTAGCCTGCGCCAGAGTTGCGGCGATGATGGCTTCCTGCGCCGTCTCGCTGTCACCGGATTCCTCGGCTTCCGCCGCAAGGGCAGCCATGGACTCCGCTTCCTTCCGCGCCTTCTCTTCTTCCGCCGCGATCCTCTGCTGTTCGGCAGCATACCATCTGGTGGTAGCAACCTTCAGAGCGTTGATGCGGGTCTCGACCGGAGCCAGCATGGCTTTCTCTGCGTTGACGATTGCCTTGTGTGCGTCGGCAGCCTTCTTCTTGGGATCAGAGAAGAACTCCACGACTTTCTTCTTCTGTGCCTGAAGGCGGGAGATGAGACCGTTGGCGAGAGCGAAGGACGGCTGATCGATGACTTCGATCTCGGACTGTACGAGGGCGTTGATCTCTTTCTGTAGTTCGAGTTGTGTTTCCATGTGTGTGTTCCTTATTTCCATCTGTTGCGGATGAGATCGTGTTTGAGTCTCCAGCCGTAGTCTGCGCGGATGGCAAGCCAGACGAGGGGCTCGTAGGGGTAGTCGACCAGGATGCCTTCCCCGTCACGGGAGAGATAGTCGCACGTCAGACGGCGCGGTTTCTCCCGCATGTCAGGGTGGAGCATGAGCCAGTAGGCGGACAACTGAAGACCGTGGACGGGGCTCGGACTTCCGGTCTTGTGATCGTTCAGCCAGTCACCTTCGAACTCCTGGTCGATGCACCCGGCATAGTCATATTTCTCAGACCACGTCCGGTATTCGATGCGGATCGGCTTCTCCGGCAGATGACCGTCACGTTTCAGCGCGAGGTATCCATCAAAGTATCCACGGAGTTCCGGGTCGATGGTGTTCTCGTCGAGGTCGCCCTGCTCGTAGTACTCGATCATGGAGTGGACGGCGCGTCCGCGTTCCGCCGCGACTGCGAGAGTGTCAGCGGACACAAAGTCGAACTCGTACAGACCGACCGCACTTATGATCGTGGTTACGGACGGGATGATGCGCCCGTCAACACTGTACTGGTGCAGTTCTTCGTTGAAGAGGAGTTCAGGCATCAGAGGTCAACTCCTTCGGGGTTCGCCCCGCCGAAGCTTTCAAAAGCAGCGCAGACATCTTCGTAGAGATCACGCGGGATGTCACCGGAACGTTCAACGCCTGCGATCTCGAAGACCACGGAAGCCATGTCCTCGTTGGTCATGCCTTTACCCTTGCCGATCGCATAGAGGCGTTTCCGCTGGGCATCGGAGATGACATTGCCGGACGGAGCGGGAGTGGACTGCGGTGCAGGTGCGGGAGCTTTGCGTTGCGGAGCCTGGTAACGCTGAGCCGGTGCCTGTTCTTCGCGAACCATGTCCGCGACAGCCGGATCGTCCAGGTCCTGAACAAAGATGTCGGAGCAGGCGGTAGCGGTGAGGCAGAGGTCGACCAACGCTCTCTTCTTCGCCATCTTGAGCACGGTGTTGAGGATGTCTGCAGGATTCTGTCTGACCTGTTTTTCCTCGTAGACCTGACCGTTCTTCTTGATGTAGGCGATCTGTCTGCGGGTCGGTTCGGCGTTCTCATATTCCGCATCGCAGACTGCGCGACGCCATTTGTATTTCTTCTCGGATGTGGAGGCTTCTCCGACACCGTATCCGACAACGTTGCCGGTCGGGATGTGAACGCCCTTCACGGTGACACGGAACTCGGTATCGAAGCCGTCGAATTCGCGTTCGACTTCCGGTTCGGGGCTGATACGGAAGAGGGTCATGATGAGCTCCGCTCCGGGCTTCAGCAGTGTCGGCTTGTCTCCGCAACCGGGAACTGTGCCGTAGTGGCATCCGGGTTTCATGAGACGCTTCATGCATTCCTGGATCACCTGAATCTGCGCGGTGAGTTCCGCGACGGTGGCAGGCTGCATCAAGTTGCCTTCCATCGGAAGGTTCGAGGTGTCGATTGTTGCGACGGCGGTTGTTGTGTCTGACATGTTGTGTCCTTTCTGTGGGTTATCTGTAAGGGGGAATGAATAAGCTGATGATGATTGTGATGGCTACCGCGACCGAGATGATGCAGAGAATGGTGATCGCGCTCATACGTGCGGGGCCTCCTGATGCACCTCGGGATTCCATGAAGCATTGCAGACCATGTAGTCCTTGAGGTAGATTCGGTCTGAAGTACGCTTGCAGATCATGTTCGTGACCGAGGAAGCGGCGCGTTGCGCGGTCATGGAGATGTAGGCGGCTGCATCCTTAATCCGAAGAAACATGTGTTCCTCTCCGCCGAGATCGATGACTGTCACATGCTTGCCTTCTTTGCGTTTGACGATTCGTTTCGGCGGTTCGACCGGATGAAGGATGAGATACTCTTCAGGTGTACCTTCGAACTCTACTCCGTTCTCAGTCCATTTCATTTGTGCTGTGCTCCTTTCCGCATGTCATCGCTGAGCATCATGCCGAGGAAGATGACGGTGAAGATGACGGCGAGCAGAAAGAAGCCCACGGTCACGACTTCGATGATTGTGTCATGCATTGGTTCTGTTCCTTTGTGTTGGTTATTGGCTGGTGAGGTTAATGTAGCATTCGTTTTTTTTGCAAGCGGGCGGGGTTATTTTGTGATTACTCTGCCGACCTTGCGCTTGTTCTGGCACGAGCGGGTAAAATTTTTTCCGCCGCCTGCATCGTGAGGTAGCGCATGAGGTCAGAGTTGCTTCCGCGTTTCAGCTTGTCCTTGAGCTGTTCAACGACCTTCATTTCTGACCTCGTTGCGAACCAAGAGATGTGTGTTTTACGTTCAACCATGTTTCCTCCTTTCGGATTTGCGCTTGTTCTAACCATAATATGCCACTGTTCTCGCAAAAGTCAAGCCTATATCTCGATTTTTTTTGATTTTTTTTGTTACGGTGCTATCTTATTGCTCGGAAACCACACAAGGAGGACACCATGACGCTTGCAGAAACAGTACGAGAAATCATTGACAGCGAACACAGGTCCGGCTTGACACAACAAAAGATTGCCGACCGACACAACGTTTCGCGGTCGTACATTCAGAGCCTTCTCACGGGCAGATGCCCATACGAAGGAATCACCCTTGACTCGTTGTCGAGGATGTTCCCCCGTGCCTCGCTCAACTTGACCGGCACCGGCAACATCACGCAGGTTGCATCGAACGTGAGGGTGCAGAACGGGAGCGTGAACTCAATCCAGCAGGGGAAGACCGCAGAGCAGTTCCGGCAGGAAGCCATCATGAAGATGCTTGAGCTTGACCTTGACGGAGATACCCTCAAGTCCGTGCTGACTGCACTGAAGGGGATTGAGGTGTAAAAAAAGAGCAGAGATGCGGCAACATCTCTGCTCAGAGGGAAGTAGAGCGCCAACTCTGCATCCCATGCGGTGCTATGTTCACCGCAGACCAAAGTTTCAAAGAAAACCGAGGGGAACCTCCGCCCAGAGGTTGTGGTCGTGTTTGAGCATCACGCCCCTCGGAAGGAAAGGTGTGGTCTAAGACCGGATGAATCGCTGAACTCTACAAGCCCCAGCGAAAGCCCACACCCCACACAAAGGAATGGTATACTATACCTCGCGGTGTCTGTTCTGTCAAGCCGTAAGTTATGGCAAAATCGCATTGGTTAAGCTCACGCGAAACAAATCCGTCAAGCACAAACTGAACTCAGGCTTGAATTTAATCAGTGGAAACTGGGCTTGTGTGTTTGCGTTTCCTTCATCGAGGCTGTATGTTAGCTTACAGTCAACCGAATAGGAAAGGAGCGCAGATGAGAGAACGATCTATGTTCATGCCGTACGAGCGTAAGGGGGCGAAGACACGCCTCGCCAAGTACATTGGATGCTCGAAAGCCTATGTCACGCAGATGTTCAACGGAAGCCGTCCACCCTCACTGGATGCGGCTGCCAAGCTCGAAGTCTACTTCATACGCGTAGGCATCCCGGTCACACGATGGGATATGCTGTACGGACGGGAGAAGGGGGAGGGGATCGATCACCTGGTCCGCCGTGTCATCGAGGAGAAAAAGCAGAAGGCAGAGAAGCATGCCCCAGCCAGAATTCCAAGCCTGCTCAAGTGAGGAATACTCTGCTGCGGAGTTGGGCGAGATGGAACTGAACGAGGCGGAGTTTTTTATAGACGGTCTTCTTCCTTCCGGTCTGAGCTTCATCGCGGGACCGCCCAAGTTCGGGAAGACCTACCTCAACCTTCAGCTCGCTGTGAGCATAGCATCCGGGGAAGACTTCCTCGGTCGGCGTGTGCTGAACAGATGCCCGGTGCTGTATCTCTACCTTGAGGGGGATGCCGCCCAGGTCAAGCGCAGACTGCATGATATCTACGGTGATGGAAAGCAATACCCGCGCGATCTCATCTTCGTCCACAGCATCGAGCCGTACGGAGCGGTGGCGCACATCGCGCACCTCATTGTGAAGTACAATCCCGGCTTAGTCATCATCGACACGTGGCAGCTCATCCGAAGCGAGTACACGAAAGCTCGGAACATGACGGCGTACATGCGGGAGTACAACGAGCTGACCGGACTCCGGCAGGAGCTCTGCAACAAGATGGGGGTGTCCGTTCTGCTGACGCACCATACAAAGCAGATAGGCGGACGGGAGAAAGCGTTCGATGATCTCAACCGGCTGAACGGTTCGACTGCTCTCAGCGGGTGCGCGGATGCAGTCCTGCTTCTCTCCGGCACACGTGGAAACAACCGCATCACACTGACGGCGCATGGCAGGAACTTCGAGGACGCGGAGATCGTCCTGGAGAAGACAAAGCCGATGGGATGGAAGGCTGCCGCGACCGGGACGGAATTCCAGCGCCGTCTGGCAGAGGTCCTGAAGAGTCATGCACTCGGCGTGTCACTGGAACAGCTCCGCACGATCCTACCGGAGTATCCGTACAACAGCATCTGGATACAGCTGAACCGATGGAAGGCGGCGGGGAAGATAACGAAGGAAGGGCATATCTACCGTGTCAAAAGAAAAGATAATTAGTGCCACAAAAATTGACAGGGCTCTGAAAAGCTGTCAATTTTCAGGGGTAAAACAAGGCAAAATTGACAGCCCTTGAGGGCGCGTGCGCGCGTGCGAAGATGTATATATATATTTAAATATACTGCTCTGTCAATGCTGTCAATTTGTCAATAGTACCGAGAGGAGGTCAAACTTTTTATGGAACGATACCAAGTCATCCTGGCACTGGACCAGGCTACCACCACCGGCTTTGCCATCACAGACCGAGACGGACGAATCCTTGACTCCGGGGTCTGGCATCTCGCCGATCCGAAACGAAGCGGGGAATCACGCGGCATGCGCTACATCCGGTTCGAACATGAACTGAAGAACACCATCAAGAACTGGCAAGTCGGTCTTATCATCCATGAACAAACATTACTCCGAGGCGGTGCCGCCACAGAGATCGCGAACGGATTAAAGGCTTTGATCCTGAAGACCGCTGTCGAATGCAACATCGAAGTGTCGTGTGTTCACACCAAAGAGCTGAAGAAATGGGCAACCGGCAACGGGTCAGCCGACAAATCTCTCATGATCCAGACGGCTACACGATACATGACAGAACAGAATCAACGATACGCCGTCTGCAAGCCGTCTCCCATCGACGATAACGAAGCAGACGCAGTCTTGATAGGGTTATGGGCTTCCTCGCAATACGGGGCGTTTCCTGCGCCTGTATTCGAGAAACAAAAAAAGACCCCGAGAAAGAAATCCTCGGGATCGAAGAAAAAACAGAAAGCAGTTCCTGAAAGCGTTAATGAAGACCTCTTTTCTTTTGGTGGACTGTGAACAGAATCATCGGAACCTCTTTCTTCAGTTCCTCCATGTGATATGCCACACGCTGCGCGAACAGATGAAGCTTCGCAGTCGTGCGTGTGCACGGTCTGTAGTGCCTCTTCGCATTCAGGATGATCGTCATGTCCATGCCGAGATCCTTCATGTGTTTCTTCGTCATGTATCTTCCGAGGTATTCCAGGTCAGCCGCGATCATGTCGCACCGCTCTTTGTATGACATCTGCTCGACTTTATACGCGAACGTTTCTTCCTCGATGTTCGTCTGTGCCTGCTCGGCAGTGTCGAAGACACGTATCTCTTCGGACACAACGACACTCATCTCTCCGACATTATGCCTGCCGTAGAAACGCCTGTTCTGAGTGTCATCCGGGACAGGCACGATATCCGTGAAGGACACCTTCCCGGTCTTCGTGTCACGCGTCACCTTGAATGCGTATTTCATCCTTCCTCCGTGTGTTAAAAGGGACAGCCGAAGCCGTCCCCGTTGATCGTGCTGCTTAATATAACACTCGTTTCCGAGAATGTCAAGCGCCGAGTCTGTTACTGGCAAAGCTGACACGTCCTGCGGACTCGTATCCGCTGCCGTATGCGGACGAGCTGTAGCTGAAGCTGCTCCGCCGTCCCTGATGCGTGTGCAGGTTGTCAGTCATCCATCCCTTCCGGACCACGAGCTTGTTCTGCACGACGAGCGCATACTGATTCCGCTCTTCTTCCGTTGCCGTGCTCTGGAAGATTTCCATCGCGCGTTCGCGAATCCTTGACGCCGCTCCGAGATACCACGACTTCTGGTAGTATTCGATGTTGTAGCTCCATCTCCAGACGTTATCCGCTTTGTACTGCTTCCACATCTTCTGAAGCTGTCCGCGGATCAAGTCATGCAGGACATCGAACAGCTCCGCGTCTTCCCTGGTTCCGATGATCTCGAAGAAACACTGTCTGTAGTCCTTGACAGTCACAAGCTCGCATCCGAGAGCATGCGCGATCCCGAGCGCCAGCCGTCTTTCCCAGAGCGTGAAGCTTGCCTTTCTCTTGTACACCGGGAACTCTCCGATGACACTGTCTTTTTCTTCCTGCGCGATCTCGTCAATGCTGACTCCGATCTTGGCAGCGAGGCGCATAGCCGCAGCCATAGCCTGCTCCGCTTCGCCTTTGTACATCGTCTTGTTTCCCAGGTTCATGAGCTTTCTGATCTTGTCGATTGTTTTTTCGTTCTCAGACATGGTAGTGTCTCCTTTGTGTTATGGGTTGAGGTTCTCAATGTAGGGGACCGGATCGATCCCCTAACTTGAAAGTCTCAGCCTTCTCTGCTGTGCTTCTCGATCTTGTAATCGTCCCAGGCGCAGTCATCGAAGTCGCGTTCATAGTTCTCCGCTTCCACATCTTCGACATAGTCCAGTCCGAAGTTCGTCCAGCTTCCGTTGTCGATGAGGATCACGGTCTCGTCATCGTATTCCTCCAGAGCTTCGCGGAGCTCTCCGACAGTCATGGCTCCTTGGTTATTTTTCGCATTTGCGTCCGGGTGTACGTAGTAGCCCGTGCGGTTCAGTCTGATGTAGTTCATGCCGTCTTCCTTTCCTCGTTGTGATCCACGATGTAAGTCACACCGTTGCACGTCATGCTGATGATACCGCTGAACCTTGCTTGACGATATCCGCCCTTCGTCGCATCATAGAACTTGAAGCGATCCTTCAGCAGCGCCATCCGCTGTGTCTCTCCGATGCCCTTCGGGGCCATGTCCGGATCAGCAGGGTTGTGCACACCCATCATCGCGAGCGCCCGTCTCAGCGTGCCGTCCTTTTTGATAAAGGACACTGCGATAAAGCGTCCCCTGGGAAAACTGCGGACAGTATCCGCGATCTCCGTTTCTCTGATTGTTTTCGTCATGGTCTTGTACTCCTTTGTGTGTTGTTATGTGCCTTAGTAGACACTGATGTGTGCAGCATAGAATGTCGCGAGGTACGCCAGAGCCTTACAGCCTTCCGAGTCTTCCGGCCCCTGGATAATTCCGTCCGCGATATATTCCCGCAGGATATCGCTGGGGCTCTCTCCGCGTCTGATCCGCATTGACATTTTCAATGCGAGCTTTTCCGCCGGTCTTAATTCTGGATGATCCATAGTGTGATCCTTTCCGTGTGGGTTATGGGTTAAAGGTCTCTATGTATGGGACCGTATCCGATCCCATAACTAGAAGCTTTTAACAATCTATTCCCAGGTTTGCCATCCTCATTTTGTGCATTTGTTCATAGAATGCCCGATAGCATTTTCTTGAATTCTCAAGTATTTCCTGCCATTGTTCATGCGGGCAGCCATCCACATCCACGAGCCCACGCCCGACGGCCTTTTCTGCCTTGGCTAAGTCCTCGACGATCTTTTCCAGGGTAAAGAATTCTTTTTGTTCTACCATTGTTTATACCTCCGTATTAGAGTTTTGAATCGTTCGCGATCTCTTGTAAAATCTTGATGTAGTCCGGCATTGTGTCCGCTGTAGTCTCTACAGCTGTAAACATCCTACGTATCATTTCAAAAAACCGATACATTCTTTTCCTCCACGTCGATATATCTCTTCAATGTTTCTTCGAAGATTCGATATTCGACTTTACCGCATTCGTAACGATTCGCGTTTATGATATTTCCCGTATACGTACGCCCGTATTTTGTGCAAATTACATGCTGTCCGTTTTTATACAGCGGAACCGGAAAAAGTCTTGTTATGTATTCCATTTTTACCTCTTTTCTAGAGGGCCCGCAGGCCCTCTCTTTTCTGGTTAATAGTTTTTATGGATCATGACAAAGCTTTATATCAATGCTCATCATTCCATGTCGGCTCGCCGTAGGGACAGCCGTGGCCCGTAACGGCGCATTTGTGGCAGTCTCCGTCGCAATGGTGCATACCTTCAAACTGTTTCGGATCGTCGCCCTTAAGGCAAGTCACAAATACCGGCGCATTGTGCGGATTATCGATATCCTCTACGTTCAATTTGCTGTACATGATCTCCAGATTTTTCGGCTTGTCAAGATAGTACGGGTTAACCAGCGAAAACATTTTAGTATACGTGTAGAAATGCCAGGCCGGAAACATGCGCGCGGTTTCATACATTCCCATGAGATACCGCACGTCCTGGATCTCTCCGGCCACGTGCCAGCGGAAGAAACGAAACGCATTATCTTTCTTGTCTTCGGCCGCGATCCGCTGTTGAATATCCTGGAAATATTTGTCCGGATCCGCCTTGTAAAGAATCGTGTTATCCGCCCAGGCCTGCAGCGCCTCTTTTCTAAAATTCGCAATACGGATCGCGTAGCAATATTCAGCACATTTGGCGCAATTGCCGCACGTGTACAGCGGCAGCGTGCTGACGTTCAACATGGCGCCGATCTTTTTGTTTTTTACGGACACGTGCATGCGCGTTTGTGCATGCCGCGCTTCAGCTGGTAAACGTTCGTGTGATAATTGGGCATTGTGTGATCCTTTCGTGTTTTGTTTTGTGTTTCGGGTTGTACCATATAAACAACATGAAACACGATAATTCCGCGCAAAACAAAAAAAACAAGTAAAAAACATTTGCATCTTGTTAACGCCCATTTGCCGTATACACGCGCGACATATATTATAATACGCGATAGGTTGATAACCTGATTGATTAACCTCAGTATAATGGCATTGTGCAAATGTTGTGCAAATAATGCCATGTTGCAGAGAATAACAGCAGGGTAGATTGAAGACGTGAGCGGGCGCGCCACGCAGGCCCGCGTGAACCATGAAAGGACACCAAGGTATGGCAAATTATGAGCTTCAGGGGGTGGCCCCCCAAAACTCCGCGCCAGATACGCCGGGGGTGTCCTTGTCTCTTTTCGAGCGTTCCTTTTTAGACCAGATGTTACACGCGTTCTTGACGGTGTGGCAGGTAAAGAAGAAGGACTACCGTACTACGAATGAGGAGTACGAGGATGACGGTCCCAAGGCTCGGAAGAAGAGAGAGCGTGCTGAGGCTAAGAGATTGGCTGAGAAGGTCGACCAGGGTAGTCTTGAGAAGCTGGTTCCTGAGTGTCGGACGATGCGGACGTTGTACAAGATGGGTAACCGGATTGGTCTCAGTCGGGAAGAGGTGAATTACATCCGGGAGTGGATTATTCTGAGGGGGGTACACTGGTTATCCTGTGAGGGAGTCGGGTTAGGGGAAGACATGAAGGCCCGGCTGATGTTTCGGAATCCGCTTGTGAGGAAGATCATTAATGCGGCATCGGAGAGGGGGATGTGTGTCGGGACTACGGCTTCGAGGGAAGAGGTTCTGGATTACTATACTCAGAGGATGAGGAGTACGATTCTGCCGGAGGTGTTTAAGGACAATGCGGCGGATAAGTTAGCGAAGATGCTGGGGTACTATCCGAAGGAAGGGTCCGGTGGGGCAGGGACTGTGAATGTCCAGATTAACTGTGTGAATCCGTATGGATCGGAAACGTCTGCGGAGGTAGTCGATGAGAACTGAGGTGAAGAATGTGAAGATCGCCTTTGAGCCTCATCGGTTCCAGAAGGAAGCCAAGGGTATTCTTTCCTTATATAGGTTTGTTGTATTAGTGTGTCACAGACGCTGGGGGAAGACGGTGTTTGCGGTGATGGAACTGATCCTCGCGGCTCTGTTTGCTAAGGTGTCTGATTTCAGAGGGGCGTATATTGCGCCGTTCCGTAAGCAGGCGAAAGACGTGGCCTGGGACTACTTCAAGAAGTACGCCAAGGTCATCCCCGGGATCAGCTTCAATGAGACGGAGCTGACGGTGACTTTCCCGAACGGAGCTCGAATTACACTGTACGGTGCGGATAACGCGGATGCACTCCGTGGTCTTTACTTCGACTATGTGGTCATGGACGAGGTAGCGGATATGAAGCCGTATGTCTGGGGAGAGATTGTTCGACCGGCTCTGGCAGACCGTAAGGGGCGGTGTCTGTTTATCGGGACCCCGAAGGGGATGAACCTCTTCTTCGAATTATATAATAGAGGTAATGGTACGGGAGAGGACGGCTGGAAGAGTATGGTCTTCCGGGCTTCCGATACTGTGAATAAGTTACGGTGGATTACCTCTGAGGAACTCGATAATGCGCGAAGGGATCTGACGGACGCCCAGTACCGGCAGGAGTTCGAATGTGACTTTAACGCGAGCTGTGACAATACTCTGATCCCCCTGGATGTGATCTATAAGGCGAAGGGGAAACACCTGAGAGAAGAAGACTACTGTAAGGCCCCGCTGGTGTTCGGCGTGGATGTGGCGAGATTTGGGGGAGACGCGTGTGTGATTCAACCCCGGCGGGGCCTTGCAGCTTTTCCGTATACCAGAATTGTCGGGATCGACAATATGTCCTTTGCCTCGATTCTCCATAGACGGATTGTCGCGGAGAAGCCGGATGCGGTGTTTATTGACGCGGGCAGGGGTGAAGGTGTGATTGACAGGCTCCGCCAGTTAGGGGATGTCGTGATCGAGGTCCCGTTCGGTGGACAGGCTCTGGACCACACTGTGAACGGGTACGCGAACAGACGGGCCGAGATGTGGGATAATCTGAGGAAATGGCTTCAGTCTGGAGCCGCTATCCCGGATGACTATGAGCTGACCAAGGAGCTGGCTGCCCCGACCTACACCTATGACGGGCAGAGCAGATTGAAGCTGGAAACCAAGGAGATCATCCGGGAAAGAGTCGGGTTCAGTCCTGACAGAGCGGATGCCTTGGCGTTGACGTTTGCGGAACCTGTCGTTGCGGCAGGTGACACTGAGATGTATGCGGATGCCGTAGGATGCGACTTCTGCAGAGACGATTACACGTGGGAGGTGTGAAGATGGGAGCTGTACCTCAACCTAAGGCCGTGGAAACCCCTCCGCCTCCTGAGACGGTGCGGAGAGCTGACGCGGATGCGCGGAAGACAAGAGCGGTCGGGAAGGCCGGTGCCATGAAGTATGGACCCGGGGGAAGTGACATTACGAAGGGCGCTCTGGCGATGACCGGTCCCGCCCTGCTGAAACAGAAACTCGGAGGCGGAGGACAGTAAGATGGCGACTGAGATGAGTCCGATTTCACGTGTCAGGAAGCACTTCGAGGAACTGGTGAATGCCCGCAGATCGTGGGAACCGCGCTGGAAAGACATCCGTGACCTCGTCGTTCCTGCCCGTGGGCGTGCCCTTGACGGGCTGACGGAGGAGGAAGCCAATAACGGGTTCCGGCATGACAAGAGAATCAATGCGACGGCTTCCAGAGCCCTGAAGGTATTGAGCGCCGGTATCCAGTCCGGTGTTACCTCGAAGGCGCGTCAGTGGTTCGTGCTGTCCTACCCCGATGAGGGGATCAATAACTACAGACCCGTGCGGGAGTGGTATGACGAGGTCCAGGCGATCCTCGAAGGACTCTTCCGCCGTACCAATTTCTATAGCGCGTGCCTGCACACGTACGAGGAGATGGCGGGATTCGGTCAGGGGGCTATCGCCATCCTGGAACATCCCGATGATGTCTTCTACTGCCGTCAGTTCACGACAGGGACCTACTGGATGGGAGCCGATGAGTACGGGGAGATCGATACGTTCTTCTACCGGGAAATCCTCACAGTCCGGCAGATGGACCAGAGATACGGGGAGAACCTTCCTGATACGATCAGACAACAGGTGGAAACCGGACGGCTTGAGGATAAGTACACGGTCGTCGTGGGTGTCTTCAAGCACCCGGAAGTCTACGGGCTCAAGAACGATGAACGCAGACCTGTGGCGAGTGTCCACTTCCTCGACAAGGTGACTCCGGGCGGAGGAGAAGACAAGTTCCTCAAAGAGTCGGGATACAAGTCCTGGCCGCTGATGACTCCGAGATGGGACGTGGTGGATGCAGATGTGTACGGCACCGCCCCGATGTTCGATGTCCTCGCGGACACGAAGACCCTGCAGGCGATGGAGTCGGACATCCTGAAGGGAGCGGCGAAGATCGTCACCCCGCCGATGAGAGCCCCGTCCTCCATGCGGAGAAGCGGAATCAATACGGCTCCGGGTGCAGTGAACTACGTGGACAGCCTTGCGCAGGATGCGATGGCTCCGGTGTACACGGTTCCGCTCGACATCAACAGTGTCCAGGCGAAGGAGAACATGCTGATCCAGGACATCAAGGAAGGGCTGTATAACAGTCTCTTCCTCGCGCTCCTGATGCAGGATAATCCGCAGATGACGGCCCGTGAGGTCACGGAACGCCACGAGGAGAAACTGCTGATGCTCGGACCCGTGCTGGAGCGCATCCACGGAGAGTTCCTTGACCCGGTCATCCACAGAGTGTTCCAGATCGCGTGGGATGCGGGACTCATTCCGCCCCCGCCGGAAGAGATCGGAGCTGATGCGGCTACGACCATCGAGTACATCTCCATCCTCTCGCAGGCGCAGAAGGCTGTCGGTGTGAACCGGATCGAGCAGAGTGTCCAGTTCATCGGAGCCCTGATGGCGGCAGTCCCGGAAGCACGTCACATGCTGAAGCCGTTTGAACTCGTGACGCAGTACAACCAGATGATCGGTTCGCCGGTCAAGCTATTTGCGTCCGAGCAGGAATACGATGCCGCAGTCCGTCAGGAACAGCAACAGCAGCAGATGGCTGCGGAAGCTCCGGTGGCGGAATCGATGGCGAACGCCGCGAAGGCGATCGGTGATGCGAACATGGCGAATGTGCAGTCGCTCCTCGGCGGCGCACAGGGAGGTCCGATCCTCTGATGACTGCTCTTGAAGTACAACTGGAAACCGCGATGGAACACGCGATGGAGAACACGGAGACCCGGTGTCTCCTGTGGCACATCGTGACTGATATTCTGCATACGTTCGAGCCCGGATATTCCCACAACGCGACGGCTTACAGTCTGCTCGCGAAGAAGGAAGCCGGACTTCGGATACTCGACTGGATGAAGCAGGTGTCCCCGAACGGGACATTCCTTGCCGAAACCGAATACAAGAACCTACTCGACACTGAAGAAGGAGAAGAGAACAATGGCTGAAGGTGACATCAACGCCACGGCGGCTCAGGAACCAACCGCACCCGTCCAGGCAGCAGGTACACCGAATCCCGCTCCCGCCCCCGCACCGGCACTGAACGATGAGGGTAACACCCCCATTATCCAGCCGGGAGAAGGCGAGAAAAAGCCGGATGAGGGCAATGAGCCCATCATCACCGCACCGAAAGAAGAAGACAAGAAGCCGGAGGGCGCTCCGGAGAAGTACGAATCGTTCACGGTACCTGAAGGATTCAAGCTCGACGAAGCGCGCGTGACTGACATGTCGAACCTGTTCAAGGAGCTGAACCTGACTCAGGGCAACGCTCAGAAACTCGTGGATGCGTACTGCAAGTACGCGCAGGAACAGGCTTCGGCCCAGCAGAACGCCGACATGGAAATGCGGAAGACGTGGAGAAACGAGATTCGTTCCCGCTCCGATTTCCGTGAACAGCGCGCCCTCATGGAGAAGGGGTTCCGCCTGCTCGTCAAGACGGACAAGCAGAAAGCCCTGTTCGCGAATACGGACAGCTGGCTGTCGGATTCCCCGGAACTCTTCGACCTCTTCGTGTCCGCAGGAAGACTGGTGGCGGAAGACAATATGTCACGCCCGACCAGTCAGCAAGCACAACCGACGGAAGCGCAGATCAACATGGCTCGCTTCCCCAACCTATAAAGGAGGTAAAACATGAACTACCCTTCCATTCTCGAAATTGCCCGTGGCAGCGGTAACGCTTCCATCTCGACCATCATCGAAGTCCTCAACCAGTCCAACGAAGCCCTGCAGGACATCCCGTGGATTCCCTGCAACAGCGGACAGACCCACATCACCACGATCCGCACCGGCCTGCCGACTCCGACCTGGCGCATGCTCAACATGGGCGTGCCGAAGTCCGGTTCCACCCGCGCGCAGATCAAGGCGAACTGCGGTATGCTCTCTGCCTATTCCGAAATCGACGCCAAGGAAGTCGAACTCGCGAAGAAGGGTGCGAACGGTCAGGAAGGCGCTGCGAACTTCATCGCGCAGGAAAACGCCGCTCAGATCGAAGGCTTCGGTCAGGAAATCAGCCGTGTGATGTTCTACGGCGATGCTTCCAAGCCGCAGGAACCCGTGGGCTTCTCCCACTACTACAGCAAGGTCGGCACCGCTTCGACCCCGTACACCGACAGTGCGTTCAACTGCATTGACGGCGGCGGCACCGGCAGTGACAACACCTCCGTCTGGTTCATCAGCTGGGGACCGACGACTGTCCACGGAATCTATCCTGCCGCCTCCACGGCTGGCTTCAAGGAAGAGTTCCTCGGCAAGCACACGACCCAGGACAGCCTCGGCGGCCAGTTCGAAATCTTCCGCACGCACTATGAGTGGGATGCCGGTTTCTGCGTCCGTGACTGGAGAGCTGCCGTCCGTATCTGCAACCTCGACATGAGTGACCTCGCTGCCGGTGGCGATGATGCCGCCGACCTGCTCAAGCTGTTCACGAAGGCCTACTACCGCCTGAAATATCGCGGCTACTCCGGCCAGAACGGCGGTGTCCGCACTGCGATCTACTGCCGTCCGGAAATCCTTGAGTACCTCGACAACCAGACCATGAAGAAGTCGAACCTCCAGCTGACCTACAGCGACATCCAGGGCAAGCCGGTTCTGAACTTCCGTGGTATCCCGATCCGCGTCCAGCAGTCCCTGCTCGCGACCGAAGCCCGGGTTCTCTAATTCAACCACAGATCATAGGAGGAAATAACTATGGCTATTCTCGATGCAAAAACCGTGTTCGCGAATAACGCGAGCATCGCCGGTTCTTCCGGCTCTACCGTGATCGAAGGCTCCACCACCTGGACTGGTGCCATCGCTGATGGCGGCGTTCAGATCGTCGACCAGGAAAAGGCCGGTGACGCCGTCGGTCAGGAACTCACGATCAAGGCTGTCGTCGGCGGTACTGCCGCTGTCGTCGGCGGTTCCACTGCCGCCACCATCCAGTTCAAGCTCCAGACTGGTGACACCACTTCTGCTTTCTCGGATCTTCTCCTTTCTGCCCCGAAAGCGGTCGATGGCGCTGCCGTCGGCACTGTCCTGGCTGAGTTCCGTGTTCCGTCCGGCTCGAAGCGCTACCTGCGTGTCGTCGGCGTCATCGATGGCGCTTCGATTACGTCCGGCAACGTCAGCGTTTACGCCACGCGTGATCTCTGATGAGGTACATCGCGCAGCAGGACGGATTCATCGACTCGCACTACGTCTGCATGGGCGAAGAGTTCGAGTATGATGGAAAGACTCCGAGCTGGGCGAGACCTCTTGACGGCGAAAAGAAACCGGAGCTGACGCTCACCGCCGATGCTCCGGTGACTCCGAAAAAAAGACGCTCCCCCAGCAGAACAAGAAAACCGGCTATGGCAGAAGCCTTAGCCACAACCTAAGGAACAGCGAACATGGCTACCGGCAAACTTGATATCATCAACCTTGCATTAATGCGTATCGGGGAATCTCCGATCCAGTCTCTGGAAGAGGGTTCCACGCCCGCAAACTCGGCGAAGGCTCTGTACGACATGTCGCGCAGGGCAGTCCTCCGAGACTTCGACTGGTCTTTCGCGATGAAGACTTCGAGCCTTCCGCTCCTGGCGGATGAAGGAGAGGAAGCCGGTGTCTATGTGTGTTCCGTTCCTGCCGACTGTCTCCGCGTCGTACAGGTGCTCCGTAGATACGAAGCGAACATTGCGCGCGGGACAGCCGGTTTTTACACCTCGAACGAATGGTTCCGTGTCCAGGGGAACAAGCTCTATGTGAGAACTCCGGTCCCGTATGTGCGCTATGTCCGGGACGAAGAGAACACGAACCTGTTCGATGCAAAGTTCATCGAGGCCCTCAGCTACAAGCTGGCGGGTGAACTGGCGATGCCCGTGCGTCAGAGCGAAAGCCTGATGGCATCCATGCTCAATGCATACCAGGGTCTGGTCGGCACTGCGGCGGAAGAAAGCCAGAACGAACACGAACCGGCACTGAGCCAGAACCCGTATGTCGAGGTGCGGTATGGCAATTAAGGTGCTGCAGAACAATTTCACGACCGGCGTGATAAGCCCGCAGGTACGGGCGAGGGTAGACCTCGCGAAGTACGAGGGCGCATGCCAGGTCATCAAGAACGCCATCGTCATGGCTCAGGGCGGTGTGACGAAACGCCCCGGAACGCGGTATGTGGCGCAGAGCTCGGACGGGCTCCTGATCCCGTTCGTGTACTCCCGCACACAGAGTTACGCCCTGCTGTTCACCGATCATAAGGTGGAGTTCTTCACGCACGAGGGACAGGTGATGGACGGGAAAAACCCGTACACTGTCGCGTCCGAATACGCGCTGGAAGACCTCCCTCTTCTGAAGTTCGCGCAAAGTGCGGACGTGCTGTATCTGACGCATCCGAAGCACCCGCCGCGGAAACTCATGCGGTACGATCACACGGACTGGCAGTTCGAGGACGTAGAGTTCATGCCAGCCATTGAACCGCCGGGAGACGTCGACGTCGAAATCACCGGCTTCACGGACTCCTCCGGCACGTACCTCAAGACTATCACTGAATACAAGATCGCGGCTGTCAATGCAGACGGGGAGGAATCCCTGCCGAGCGAGGCGGCATCCGCGATGACTCTTTCCACATGGCCGCAGGGTGCACGTGTCACGCTCGACTGGGCGGATGTCCCCGGCGCTGTCCGCTATGAAGTCTATAAGAATCAGCATGGCTGGTTCGAGTGGGCGGGAAGCACGGAGAAGAGCTTCTTCGAGGATGACAATATTGAACCGGACAGCAGTATTTCTCCGAAGCAGTACCGGAATCCGTTCCATGCACCCGATACTCCGACGATCTCTGTGAGCGGGAGTGAAACCTATGAGGTGCGTGTTTCCGCAGTCAACTCCGGCGGCGCTGAGTCCGTGGCATGCGCTACCGTCCTCGGAACGACCGTCACGATCACTCCAGAGAAGGACGTGGAGTTCTACAACGTTTATTACAGACTTCCGGGCGACCGCTGGAAATATACCATCGCGACTCAGAGCGAAGCGGAAACCCGTTTCGAGGTGAACAACGGGCTCGGTTCTGATGTTGCGGCGGTCTACGAGAGAAAGCCCGTGGAAGACGGCATCGCCAAGAACGGCAATCCGGTCTATGCGTGGAAGCTCGTGGAGACAATCTCCGGCAGTCATTCCTCGCTCGCGTATACCGGAACGGAAACACCGACGACCAGTACCAAGCTCTACTGGATTCGCTGGAACACGACGAACAAGATGGAGCCGCCGGACAAGGTGCGCGAGATGTCGGAACAAATCCTGCGGGTCTTCGAACCGACTGTCAACGATGTCGATCTCTCCTTGGCGGTAGGCACAGCCGGTACTCCGCTCGATGAAGTTGACTGCTACCCCGGAGCTGTTGGAATCTATCAGCAGCGCCTCATGTTCGGCGGGACTGCACAGCGCCCGCAGACCGTGTGGCTGTCCGAAACGGGAAGCTTCAATTCTATGGCGGTGTCCGAACCTCTGCGGGACGACAGTGCGATCACGGTCACGGTTGACACCCGTCAGATGAACGAGGTCAGACACTTCGTGGCTCTCGGTGACGCCTTCGTGATGACGAACGCGACCGAGTTCCGCATGCAGGGGAAGGAAGGCGCGATCACCCCCGGCACGATCAGTTTCAGACCCCAGAGCTACTGGGGCAGTTCCCATGTCCCGCCGATTGTCGTCGGCACCACGATCCTGATGGTGGATGCATCCGGCAGAGTCGTCCGTGATGTCCATTACAACCTGCAGGAAGACGGCTACACCGGAGACAACCGAAGCATCCTCGCGGAGCATCTGTTCCCCGTGGAGATCGTGGACTGGGCATTTCAGCAGAACCCGTTCTCGACCGTGTACGCGGTGAGAAAGGACGGAGTCCTCCTAACGTTCACGTACATGCGCGAGCAGGAAATCTGGGCATGGGCAGAGCATGAAACGCAGGGCAACTACAAGTCCGTCTGCTGCGTGCCGGAAGACGGGAAAGACCGCGTGTGGTTCCTCGTGGAACGCGGCGGGAAATATTTCGTGGAAGAACAGGTGCTCCGGGAGTACGGGAAACCGTCCGAGGACTCCTGGTTCGTAGATTGCGGTTTAGACCGCGATAACGCCACTCTCAGCGCAGATGTAAGCGGACTCGACCATCTGGAGGGTCAGACGGTTTACGGCGTCGCAGACGGCTCTCTCGTGGGTTCCCGCGTGGTTCGCGGCGGACGTATCACACTGGAGCATCCGGCGAAGCATGTGATCGTCGGTCTGCCGTATCAGATGGAAGTCGTGACTGTCGACCCGGATGTGAAGGGTCAGGACGGGACGCGGTTCGGAAGCAGGAAGACTCTGGGACCCGTGACCTTCGAGTTCCTCGAAACGGCTACGATGTCCGCCGGAGCAGACGAGAACCACATGGAAGTCCTAAAGATTCCGACTACGAAAGAGTGGGGTAAGCCGGTGGTCCTGTTCAGCGGGAAGAAACGGAGTGCGATCCCGGGCTATGCGCGCGATGAGGCAAGCCTGCGGTTCACCAACAGCGACCCGTTCCCCGCAACCGTGTTAGCGGTTCGAACGGAGGTGAACGTAGAATGACCTACGAAGTGAGAGAAGCGACCATGGACGATGCGGAATACGTTGCCTCGAACCTCCGGGCTGAGGACATCGCGGAGCTGAAGAAGATGCAGAAGCAGATGTCCGACACACGGAACCCGCACGATGCCACGATGGATTCATGGCGGTGGTCGGATGTGCGCGGTACGCTCGTTCTGGACGGCAAGCCCGCGATGATCTACGGCGTGATGGGAAGTGGCACGGGAGTCCCGAAGGTGTGGGCTCTCGGCACGGATGCCTGCCGGAAGGCCGGGAAGGTTATGGTTAAGCTCGGACGCGAGGTGTCTGACGCTCTCGCGAACGACTACATGATAATGGAAAACTGGTGTGATGCCGACTACAAGGCATCTCTCCGGTGGCTTCGTCTTATTGGTTTCACCGTGGAGGAACCGAAGTACGGGTTCTGCCACATCTTCAAGGGGAGTCAGGTATGTGCTTTTTAACGATTAGCCTGATCTCTTCCATCGCAGCTGGCACTTCGATTGCCGCTACGCTTGGAAGTATCGGGTCGGCAGTCGGTGCTACCGGCGGCCTTGCCACTGCGGTCGGTGCCGGTGCGGTCGCGGCAGAAGTCATCGGCATCGGTGCGTCGGTCGGCGGCGGTATCGTGAGTACCATCGGCGGGATTCAACAACAGAAGGCAATGGCGGCGCAGGCGGAATATCAGGCGGACATCGAGGAGAAGAACGCGCAGATGGCTTCCCAGTCCGCTGAGGCGAACGAACTTCAGGCGAACCAGAAACGGCTCGCTCTCTTCAATCAGATGCAGCAGATGCAGGGGCATGTGCGGACAGACTTCGCGGGGCGCGGGGTGATGCTGGGAAGCGGGACTCCGACTGACTACGAAGCAGACCTCGCGGACGCCTATGACATGGACAAGAAGAACCTGAACTACGACACCGCGACGCGAACGTGGCAGTACAGGGTGCAGGCGGCTGGTCATCAGCAGCAGGCGGATTTGTACCGCGCACAGGCGAAGGGAGCACGAAGCCTCATCCCCGGAACCGTGGCGGGCGGACTGCTCTCCACGGCGGGAAATGCGATGCAGGCGGGACTGACCTCGTTCAGCCTCGGAACGGAACTCGGACTCTTCGGAAAGGGCGCGGGAGACACGGCGGCAAAAGCAGCCGGTGGAACGCTGTCACCGTATAAGCCGTGGACCTGGGGACAGGCGAGATAAGGAGAAGCACAGATGGCATTACAGAACATTCTTCCGAATATCCAGGCGGACGCAGGCGGGGCACAGCTCCGACTCCATCCGGTTCCCGTGCCGAACGGACTCGCTGAAACCGGTCGCATGATGAGCGATGCCGGTCAGGGGCTCATGAAGGCTTCGTTCGGTCTGATGGTCGGGCTGAAGCGCCAGAACGATGAGATGGTCGCGAAAGAAGACGCGCTGGCTCTCGCAGAGGCGAAGAACGCGTACACGAAAGACATGACGACCCATATCACGGAGCTGATGAAGAAGACGGGTTCCGAGGCGAAAGGCATCACTGAGCAGTTCAAGACCTATAACGGGAACTCGTTCGACCGCTGGAGTCAGACCCTCTCCCCGAACAATCAGCGTCTCTTCAAGATGTGGGCGGAACAGCAGGGGCTGTCCTACTGGCAGAGAGTCCAGAACCATGAAGACAAAAATGTAACCGGCGCGAAGATCGATCTGACCGCGCAGACGGCTGACAGCGATCTCAACAATTTCGCGGTCTCCGGTGACATGCAGTCCATGTACAACCTCATCATGGATACCGGCGCGCTGTACGAAGCCACATACGGAGATTCCGAAGATCAGGAAGCCATGACCAAATATGTCCAGTCCGCCATCGACAAGGCGCTCGGCGCACGCCTCGACTACCTGTTCAAGAACGGGGACATCGAAGGGGGGATCGCGTTCTACGACAGCATCGGCAAGGACGGGATGCCGAACCTGAGCGAAGAGATGAAGACCCGCGTCGAAGCGACTGTGAACCAGCAGCGTGACATCCTCAATGTGAGAACCGAGGTCAACTATCTCGGACAGGGTACGGCTCTCGAAGGCGGCGCATACAGCTACGGCGGACTTTACCACACGGCGGAGCAGGACTTGAAGCGTGCAGAGATGGAAGAATATCTCAGTCAGCAGACCGACCCGCTGGCGAAGCTGAGACTCGCCGAGTATCGGAAATACATGGACAACCTTGAGCGCGTGCAGGATGCGAGACTCACTGCGGAATACACCGGCTACATCAAAGACCTCGGACAAGGAACGACCTACGAATCCCATCTTCAGGACTATCTGAAGCTCTGCGAAAGAACGGATGCCATCCCGGACGGAACGCTTCTCCACGCCAAGATGGTCGACGCGAGGAACAAAGCCTACAAGAGCCTCATCTCGGAGCAGAAGACAATGCAGGCGGAAGAGGAGCATGCGTACAATCTCTGGAAACAGCTCAGAAACGATTCCGAGAAACAGCGCAAGGACTTTGAGAACGACAAGGACAGACAGTATCTTGTCGAGACCATGAAGATCGGTCTGCACAAATACAAGCCGTCCGTGAGATACAACGGCATGCAGTATGACCTCACAGACCACGACACGCTTGAGACCTTCCTTTATGAGGCGTCCTGGCAGCAGGGCGGCATCCTCACCGACAAGGACATCGAGTACATCCGCAGATATATGGGCGGCGGTGCCAGTGCAGAATGGCGCAACGTGGCGGAAGAAGCCATCATGAACGTTTTCAATCGCGGCAGAAAGACGGAAGAGAAGTGGACGATGTTCGACGTCGCGCGGTTCGACCCGACTCTCACGGACGATGTGCTGGAGCAGATGGCGTTCCTCGCGGGAGAGAAAGGCAAGCTTTCCGATACGGATAAGACGAAGCTCTTCGACTACATCACCAAGCGGTTTGCAGAAAGTCGCGGAGGGAAGACGAGAATGGAGGCGATGGAAGACTGCCGTGGGAAAGACGGCGGCATCGATCTTGACAAGTTCAAGCCGTGGCTCAGAGGAGACAAGCAGACGCAGGAAGAGTTCACGCAGCAGAACGTCGAACTCGCCCAGATGGCGAACGCAAGCTCCGCTGTTCCTGAAAACACAAACGTCGTGACGGCGAGAGCGGAGGTTGGTTCCAACATCCAGTACAATGCCAAGCAAGAGCAGATCGCGAAGGAAAAAGCCGACGCCGATCAGGCAAGGCGCGATGCAACTCTTAGCAAATGGGAGCAGGAAGAGATCAGAAAGAACGAGAACCGTCTTGCCGAGTCCGCGAAGGACGCTGTCCGAAAAGGCATAAGCGAAGAAGACTGGAAGGAACGCGTCGAGATGGAACGCCGTTCCGCCATCAAGGGTTATCCGTGGCTCGAAAACACTCCGTCGTACCGCCCTGTTTCCAGAGAAAGACTGACCGAGATTTACCGCAGTCAGAAATACACGAACGAGCAGTCCAGAAGAACGCAGGAGAAAGAAACCGCGCTGCGCAACGCAGAGATTTCTCAGCAGAACGAATCACTCGCGACTCAGGCTATTGAGAAAGGCATGACCGAGCAGGAACTCAGAACTGTCCTTATCTTCCAGTTCGGTCGAGGTGCCGCAACGAAGGAAGACTTAAAACGCGTTGAAACGGTTCTTTCGATTTATCGCAAGATGAAGGAGGGAGCGGAGAATGAATGACAACAACACACTGCTCTATCCGAACTCCACATTGACCGGAGAAAGCCTCGTTGACTACGAAAAGCGCGAGGCGAAGACGTCGCTCTATCTGTCCGACCAGATGCGGGAAAACGGAGCGAATGTCGCGGCGTGGATGGATAAGGCGCAGGGGAGCGGAAATCCGCCGTGGGTCTATTCGGAAACCGACAATACAGAGCTTCCGAAGAGCTACGACCTCGACAATATCTCCCCGCTTCTCCGTCGCGCTCTCGCGTACTCTCCGCAGTACACCGCGTATTTCAAGGACTACATCCCGGAATGGGAAGACGTTATTGCCGAACTTCAGAAGCGCAAGAACAGACTCGCTCCGCCGCCTCCATTGCAGCAGAAGAAGAACCCGAATGACATGACGAGTCAGGAGTTCGAGGAATACCTCCGCTCCATGAGCGATGAAGAACTTCAGGCGAGAATCGACGCTCCGAAGATTGAGGATATCCAAGCGGAAACGCGCAGGCTCGAAAAGCAGAACGCCGCCGCGAATTTCCTGATGACCTACTGGAACGACAAGTCGTACAAGGTCGATGACGATACGCTGAAGGCACGTCTTCAGGTGTTCTCCGAGATGACCGGCGCTTCCGTTGATGACATCGATCTCGAAGACCTGAAGGAAACGAAGGGCGTCGAGGTGTCGCGGAATCTGTTCAATGTGTTCGGCGCGCTCGACATCTACGACGCGGGCAAAGTCGTCAGCGACTGGAGAAAGTACAACGACCTCGACCTCACAAAGGTGGACGAGAACTCCCCGCTTGACCAGCAGATTTACAAGCTCGAACTGCTCCGCAAGGAACGCGAGATGCTCCGGGATGAAACGATGTCCACGAAGATTCTGAACGGTGCTATCGGAAGCGTGCCGTTCATGCTTGAGTTCGGTCTGACTGCCGGTGTTGCGGGCGGTCTCCATGCCGGTTCTTCGTTCGGATCGAAACAGCTTCTCAAGACGCTCGTGACGAGCGGGTACAGAGAAGTCCTCCGCAAAGCCGGTGCGAAAGGTCTTGCCCGTGCAGTCGGTCAGGGACTCAAGGAAGTCGCAATCAGCGGCGCGAAACGTCTGCCGTTCTATATCCCGAAGATCACGGCAGAGACTCTGAGCGAAGTCGCTCCGTCCACCATCACGCTCATCGGAGATGACGGGAAGCCGACGGTCAGCCTGTCCGAAAAGGACGCGACCGACTTCTTCCAGAGATTCATCACGAACGCTCTGTCGCAGTATTCCGAACTCGCATCCGAGGAAGTCGGCGGACTCCTCAGCAACGTGATGCCGAAGTTCGTGCAGAACTATGTCGTGCATAACCTCGTGTCGAATCCGATGTCGCGGAAGATCGCGAACCGGATCATCGACCGCGTGTCGTGGGATGGTCTGCTTGGTGAGTTCTCCGAAGAAGAGATCGGGAACTTCATGATGTACGGCGTGACGCTCCTCGAAAACGCGCTTCAGTTCCGCAAGCAGAACACTCCGATGGTGGACTCTCCGGTCCTCGGCAAGGAAGAAAGCCTGGTCACGCTCGGTTCTATCGCGCTTCAGGGTGCACTGCTGACCGGCACGAGCGTGGCTTTCAGCCGGTACGGGGAACGCGCTCTTATCAAGAATGCCATCGCGGCACGCGGTGTCATCGAGAACGCGGACGCAATCGTAGCCGGTCTGAAGAAAATCAGCTCTGTCGGGGACAACACGAACCAGCTCAAGGTTGCAATCGACACGCTGAACGGCGGAGAGAGCGGATATGTTGAGATCACCGTTGACGACGCCGAAGCAATGTTCCAGGCTGTCAAAAAAGAAAGCCCCGAAGCACAGAAGGATTTGCTTGAGGCTTACGAGGCTATTGGTCTGACGGAGCAGAAGATCGCGGAACACAGACGGAAGGGAACGGACATCACGCTGTCCGACTCCCAGATTTTCGCAGTCGCGCGGAACTACAAATCCGGGCTTGATGCACTGCACAATATTTTCAAGAACACGGCAACGGCAGTCTTCGGGAAGACCGTGAAAGACTTCGCGTCCGAGAGCTTCGCGAAGGAACAGATCGATGCCATCCTCGAAGAGCGCGTGCGGAAAGAGAACGCGCTGAAACGCTGGGGCGAGATCATCCACGAAACGCTGAAGACCGCGCAGGAAAACGCAGTCGCGGCAGGGAATCCGATGGGTGTTTCCAGAAGCGCCGTCCGTAACTTCGAGACCGTGTTCCCGATGCTTGTCAACTACCTCGGCACGAACGCCATCGGAGAAGACGGCGTGAAGCGTGTGGAAGAACTGGTCAAGGGTCTGTCCGTCAAGTTCATCGCGAATCCCGAAACCTTCAGTCTGAGCGGTGCGATGCAGGAGCTGTATAACGACAGCCGTGTTCAGGATGCGCAGGCGAAGGTTGACGAGCTGAAGACGAAGCTTGAAACCATGCAGAAGGAGAACAAGGCGAGCGGAGAAGAGTATCTGAAGACTGCCGAGGACTACCAGAAGGCGAAGCAGGAGCTGGAAGAGGCGAAGGCGAACCCGGAAGTCCTGAATCAGATTGTTCTGTTCCAGAAAGAAGCAGTCGCTGCGAACAACAAGAGCGTCATCTCCGAAGAAGAAGCCAAGTGGCTGGACGATGTCCTGAAGAGTGGAGATTACGTCATCGCATACAGAGCCGCGCAGGTCATCGACGGAAAGCTCTATCCGCCCATGGCGGCGCAGGTCGCAAAAGGAAAGCTTACCAAGAATATCAAGCTGAAGTCCTGGGAGAAGTCCTACGAGCAGTTCATCGACCCCGAACTCATAGCGAAATGGGAGAGAGAAGGTGTAGGAAGCGTAAAGCCTGGTTCGCATCCGTATTTCCCGCTGCCAAACGCAAGCAAGACTGACTGGAAAAGAAATGAAGACGGAAGCATAGCCTTGTATTTCAGACTCTACAAGGGGAAAGTCAAGGATAAGCATGGAAGGGAGAAGGAGGTTTACGTTGATGCGAGATATGATCCTTATATCCATTCCTCCCCGATTCCGCTGAATGACCAGTTCTCATCCGCATGGGCGCGTGATGGAATCGTCATTCTTGAAGTCCTGGTTCCGAGAAACGAAATCTATCCCGAGGACAGCCAGCACTATAAGGCTCCCTATGCGTATCTCTCTACGGGGGCGCATACATGGAAAGGTGGACCCGTTGCGAGATATATTGGAAAGAAGGATGCAAAGAAGAGCAAGAAGGGCGAGGCAGAGAAAGACAAGCTCGCGCCTTTCTCCACTCCTGAAGAAGCGGCAAAAGCTGGTGGGCGCGCAGTCTACCTCTCTCGGTATGACTACCCGATACGCATCGTGCCGAACGAGGAAGTTGCCCAGAAGATTAAGGAAACGATTGCAGGACAGGTAGACTATCTCCCGCACAATGTCCTTACTCCGAGCCTCCGTTCCGAGCTTGAGAAGATTGGAGTTCCGATTGTTGAGATGGAGGAGGTTCCGAGCGGCAAAGGGACCAAGTGGGTACGTAAGGACAACGGGAAAGATTACACCGGCAATCTGATGAGCGATGAGCAAGCAGCCGCGCTCTATCAGGGATTCCAGCCGCAGGCTGACGGCTCTGCCTACAACGGCATTTTCATGGCAGACTTCGAGAACAGCCGGAACTCCCTAATCGGTCTGTTCAGCGGGGCGAACGCCTCGACTCTCCCGCACGAATCCGCGCACTGGCTAAAGAAGTGCATGGAAGACCTCATCGGTGCCGGTCTTGCCAACGACAAGATGATTGAGGACATGAACACCATCAACGCATGGCTGGCGAAGCAGGACTACAGTGAGAAGGCGGCGCGGGAGATCGATGCAGAGAATATGATCCAGAAGGACGGCACAGTCAACCGGAAGCGCATGGAGGAAGAGTATTTCGCCCGTGCGTTCGAGATGTATCTGTGGGAAGGGAAGTTCCCGGAGACCGCGACTCCCGGACTCAAGGGGGCGCTGTACCGTCTGGCGAATGTGCTGAAGACCATCTACCGGACTGCGCTTGACCTGAACGCTCCGATTGACCAGTCCATCCGCGACTTCTTCGACAACATCTTCGCTGTCGAGCAGACCGTGGAGGAAACGGGCGTTCTGTCCGCGATCCTGCGTGAACTCAATGCGGGAGCCATCACGATGAAGAAGGACGAGCTCAAGAACCTCGAAGCTGACCTTGTGGCGGCGAAGGAAGACGCGGAGACCGAACAGTGGCTTGCGGCATTCCGTGAGTTCCAGCATGGGTTGAACGCGAACCGGAAGAACTGGAGAGCGGAAGCGAATGCGGCATACATGGCGGACAAGGCAGAGCAGGCTCTGAACTACGTCCGCAAGGGACACCGCATCAGTGAAGACTTCCTGCGGAACGTGCTGAAGCTGGATGAGCGGACTATCGCGATCCTGAAGGCGAAGAGACTGACGGTCAAGGGAACTCCTGCGAAGGTGAAGAGCGAGGCACCCGCGCAGGAAGAAGCTCAGGTCGAGGTTCCCATGCTGGACGAAGAGACTGAAGATGCTGATGTCCCGCCCGTTGTTCTCGAAGGCGTCAACGAGGGGAACGTCAAGAACATCTGGAAGTCCATTGACAAGGATACTCCGGTTGTCATCCAGGATGTCGACACTCTGTCCGTTGTTCTCGACATGCTTATTGCAAAGGGGGAGTTCCACAATGAACAGCTGAATGAAGTCTATTGGAAGCTCACGCAGGTCGGGAAGAAGTCCGGTCTCGAATACTACAAGGTCAACAAAGACGGAAAGGTTCGTACGAAGGAGAACTTCGAAAACCTCGTCTATGATATCATCCACAAGAAAAACGTAAAGGACTTCGAAGAGCAGGACGAAACCGACCACATTGACAACCCGGACCAGAACGGTCAGACCGGACATGAGAAGATTGCGGCAAAAAGAACCTCTTCCCCGGAAGTTCTGAAAAAGCTTTTTGACAAACTTGAAGAGGTCGTGAACGAGATAAAGGATGACGAAGACAAGCTAATCGCAGACGTCATTCTACGCCGCGCCCGCGAAGAAGAGGATATTCGCGACAAGAATGGTGTGAACGGCGAGATTCTCCAAGAGTACATTGATATGGGTGGCACGCTCGGAAAGTCCGCCAGATATACCCACCTGAGAAATGTGCGGAAGATAATCGCGATCGGCATGCAAGAACGCGGCGTCTACATAGATTTATATGGCGATTTCGAGCTTCTCCAGACCGAGAAGGAAATCGAAGTTCCTGCCGACATCCTCGCGATCCTTCAGGCGACCGGATACAAAGACCCGAACTCCCTCATCGCCGACCTTCAGACGGCAGTCGGGCGGACGCAGTTCATCAAGGACTTCATGTCCGAACGCGAGACGGAGTACCGCGAAACGTTCCTCGACAATCCGAAGTGGAACACGGAGAGCGGCGCTCTGATGTACCTCGACGCCCTGCTGAAGGCTCTGAAGCTGACGCAGGGGGTGAAGTTCAGTGAACGGGTGAAGCTGGCGAGAGCTGAGGCAAAACGCGAGATCGAGGAAGGCAAGACTCTGCGTGAAATCCGCTCCGAAGAACGGAACGCGCAGATGAGCCTCAAGGCGAACGCGGAGTCCATCCTGAAGACGCTGAAGGGCAAGAAGCACGACAAGGAAGCTGCAATCACTGCGGCGGTCTTCATGCACGCGAACGCGGCACGACTGGAAGCCCTGCGTGCCATCCGCGCTGACGTGGAAGAAATGATGCGGTTCTCGAAGCGGCTCGGTAAACTGAAGCCGGGAAGCTCCGTGGAAGGCGATGCCGTCAATGCGATCCGCGCCGTCCTATACGACCTCAAGCTGACGTCCAGCAGACCGCAGTGGTCCGGTGAACCGGAAGCTCCGAACTCCGTCACGACCGTCCTCATGGAGATCGCGGAACGTTCCATCGGAGAACGCGGGTTCACGACAGACATGCTCGGTAAGGACGGTATGCCGACGGCTGGTCAGATCGTGGAGCAGGAGCTGGCGCAGTGGTCGAAGTGGCTGATGAACCAAATCTCCGGCGGGGAAGGATTCGTGAACAACGTCCTCGACCTGACCGTGGAGCAGTTCCACGAGGTGAAGGACTTCCTCAAGTATCTGCGGAATGCGGGTCACGACACCGTGGCGACCGACAAGGCGACGTTCGCGGCGAAGCGCAAGGAAACCATCGAAGCCATCCTTGCCTCTCTGGACGAGAATGCCACCGGCAAGTACAAGCGCCACATCGACAAGAACACGATGGAAAAGCTCCAGGCGATGGCGCGCACGGGAGGGCATCAGCTGAAGACGCTGGTCTTCATGGCGCACTTCCTCGACGGCAACAGCGAGTTCTACGGAGAGCATAAGATCGGAGCATTCCGCAAGCTCCAGCTGAAGGTGTCCGAAGGCGTGGCGAAACAGCAGTTCTGGTATCAGAAGATTTCGTCCGCCGTGAAGCCGCACATGCTGGCTCTGATGAACTCCGCGAAAGACCGCAAGCTGAAGTTCGACGTGAACAACGAGATCACGAAGGACGTGTACGAAGACATCCACGGCGAGATGGCGGCATTCGTGCTGCTGAACGCGGGACAGGTGGAAGGTCGGCAGAGGCTCATGTCCGGGTTCGGATGGACGGAAGAACAGCTGAACAACAATCTCGCGCAGTTCACCGAGGAAGACTTCAGGCATGCCGAGGCTATCTGGGCTGAACTGAATACGCTCGGACGCGAACTCGCGAAGGTCTTCTATCAGCAGAGACACTACCGGATGAAGTGGGCGCAGCTCGCTCCGATCAACATCATCCTGAACGACGGCAAGGGAACGCACATCATGAGCGATGGCGGGTATTATCCGCTCGCCTACAGCTACCGCGAAGGTGACGAGGTGCGGAACGATGACATCATGAATCCGTTCCGTGCTCCGGCAAGACTGGCGCGTCCGTCCGCGACCTACAGCCGTGAAGCCCGTGTCGAGAATGCGGCTCTGCTCCTGAGCCCGTCCGTCATCGAGCGGAGCATCATGGAGAACTCGCGGTATATCGGTCTGTGGGAACCGCTCCGTCTGATGAACTCCATCTGGACTGACGGCGCGGTGAAGCGCAGCATCATCAAGAACTTCAGCGAAGAAGCGTACAGCACGCTCCGCGACCTCATGGGTCAGGTCAACGATCCCGACCGTGGCGAGCGCGGCAAGTGGAAGAAGGTCGTGTCCTACCTCGGCTCCGCGATGGCTGTGGCGGCTCTCGGTTTTAAGGCGACCACGATGGCGAAGCAGTACGCCTCTCTGAGCATCGGCGCGGAACGCCTGAAGGCATACGACCCGAAGACAGGGCAGGCTCGGAGCTTCTTCATGGAGTCCTTCCAGAAGGGGCTGACCGACCTGAGGAAACTCCGCCGCGATGTCAGCGAGATGTCCCCGTTCATCCGCGACCGCTACAACCTCATCGACAAAGACCTCAAGGTGGTCAACAGCGAGTTCAAGGGCAAGTTCGGCAAGGCGGTCGACACCTACCGCCGATGGGCGTTCTTCGGGCTGAAGTGGAACGACCTCAACGTGGCGGTGGTTCAGTGGGATGCCGCCTACAACTGGGCGCTCTTCACGCAGAAAGACATAACTCCGTCCGAAGCAAGAGCGTTCGCCGACGACTTCGTGGCAAGCACGCAGGGCGGCGCTCGTGACATTGACATCCCGGAAGTCCAGCTGAGTACGTTCGGACGGCTCATCACTCCGTTCTTCGGACCGTCTGCTGCGGCTGCCAATACCCGCATCGCGGGACTCAGCACCATGCGCGACATGACTCCGGCTGAACGCATCATGTTCGTGGTAGACAACCTGCTCATCCCCGGACTCGAACAGGCGGTGGTCATGGCAGTCAGCGCGGGTGCAGTCGGCTGGGCTGTGACCGGCGGCGATGACGATGACGCATGGGACCGCGTGCAGCAGAAGTTCCTGGTCTCCATGCTGACCGAACCTCTGAGCGGTATTCCGATGATCCAGGATATCTCCGATGCGGCGATCCGTTCGGCTGTGACGGGGAAGCCGGTGCAGAGCGGCGTGTTCGATGTAAGCCTGTTCCGTCCGCTTGAGGAATCCACGCGGGACTTCACGCAGATCATGCGGAACATGAAGAACATGGAAGACTTCGGCTACTCGGTGTATCTGGGAGCCTGCATCGCGGGTATGCTCACGCGGATGCCGATTGTCCAGGTATTCGAGGACTACGAGAGAATGTTAATCAACAACGGGCTTCTGCCGTACATGTACCAGCAGGGGCTGTGGTTCTCCGATAAGAGAATCGAACAACAACTGAAAGGAGAAAAGCGGAAATGATTCAGTATGACCTGGCACCGAAGAGCGAGGTCTACATCGCGACGGGGACCGCGACGGAGTTCAACTGCGGTTTCTACGTAGGCGACGTGAAGGATGTCTACGTGGAGATCGACGGTTCGTCCGTGGCAGCCGCCGGAAACTACGATGTGATCAAAGACTCCGGGGGGATGGGGCGCGTGGTGTTCTCCAGCGCCGTAACGAGCGGGGCGAAGGTACAGATGTTCCGTCTGACCCCGATGACGCAAGGGGTCGATCTGAAGCAGGGCGAGGCGTTCTACCCCGAACAGGTGGAAAGCGCGTTCGACAAGCTGACGATGATCGTGCAGGAAATCCGTGGCGGGACGGTGCATGCGGGCGGAACTGTGGACAGCGCTGCTTATGCCGGGAGAGCCGGTACCGCTGATACCGCAGACTACCTGAACGAGCCTGACCGCAGTGCGCTCATCGGGAGTGCGACGGCGGCAGTGGGCGGCGGGATTCAGACGACCATCGTGGACTACATCGCGCGGCAGGGGACGGTTCCGTATGCGTCCAGTGCCGGTGGGCTGACTCCTAGCGCGAAAGCGGACATCATCAGTTCTGCGGGTGGCGGTGGAGATGGAGGCGTTGTCGTGCCGGATTATGGCAACAGGTGGGCGCTCAACGTGTCGCACCAAACTCCGCAGGAAACAATTCTTACGTTTCAGTATACCAACAACCCAGACGATGAACACGGGTATGAACTGATTGATGACAACGGGCTTGGCGGCACAATCATTGGAAATGTCTTTTTTGGAAATTTCTCCGGTGTCGTTCACGAGTTACATGTTATGCTCGGCACTGACCTTGAAAATGCCATATCGGTGTTCACCATAAGTGATGTTCAGTACAATCAAGAAACCAAAGTCAATGTTCCGCTCTGCGTTCCGATTCCGCCTAATACGAGCTTTGAGATCGTTGCGCCTTATGGCGGGCTTATGCCATTAGGAGACGGCTACTACTATGTGCCGAATGTCAGGCAGTCTGAACCTGGCCCTGGACCCGGTCCGACCCCGCCGACGCCGAGTGTGCCGGAAGCCCCGGTTCCGTATGCGATCCCGACGAGTGCGACAAGCGGGACTGTGACGGTGTACGCGGACTACAGCTCCGACAGCATCCAGAAGCAGGCGCAGATTGAAAGCTCCGGCTGGACGGTCTATCCCGCAGGCGGCGTGGTGGTCAGCTCCAACTGCACGGTGTATTTCCGCGGCGGAAACGATACGGGGTACTCGGAGGTCGCGAGCTACGCAGTCAGCAATATCGACAAGACTCCTCCCGCTCTGGAACTGCTCTATGACAACACGACGCCGAATCTGCCGTACGATACCATTACCGCGACGACAGAAGCCGGGGCTACGATCCAGTACCGTGCGCCGGGAGCGAGTTCGCAGTGGACGACCTACCTGGGACCCGTGAACGTGTACGAAAACGGGACCTGGACGTTCAAGGCGACGGATGCGGCTGGGAATACCACGAGCGCGAATATCTCGTACTCCAACATCCTGTCCGGGCATGAGACCCCCGGCGACGACAGCGGCGACCCTGAAGATTAACCCATAACCAAGAGAGGAGGTGAACCATGCCGGAAACACGAATCGTGATGTGGACGTTGGAGAATGCTGCCGGTGATCTGCTGTTCCCGCAGACAGCGCTACAGCAGGTCTTCGACAACAAAGACCCTACGAAACGCATCAGCAAGAACGGCGTGATTTTGCGTGAGCATGTTCCGCACGATGTGACCACGATCATCGGACGGTTCGACGACGAGAATATTCCCGACCCGGACGATTACGAGCTCGGGACGAAATACTACAACACGTCCCACAACACCGTGCATACGGTCAAGGCGCTCGAAGAGGACGACGCTCCACCCGGAACGGAACAATGGGATGACGGTTCGTACGGGCACCGCTGGACTGGCGGGACGATCCTTGAAGATGACCGTGTGCTCGTTGACACCTCGAATGACCACGTATACCACTACCACAAAAGCTCCGAAGCATCAGAGCCGGAAATCCATGAGGTCGGCGGCGGAGCAAGCGACTTAGAATTCGTTCCAGACGATCCAGACGATAACCAATAAAACCATCCAACAGGAGGACACAAATTATGGCTACTACTTACGTAAAAGGTAAACTTCAGAAACACAACGGTAACGACATTCAGGTTCGTTACCCGGAAACCACGCTCGATAAAGTCGTCGCATGGGTGAACGGCTCGACGGCTGGTGTCACCATCCTCGACGGCGGCAGAATCAAAAAAGACTATCTGCCGTCTTCGGCGGTGTACACCGATTCCAATGGCAAGATCGCATCCAGCACGATTCCCTCCCTCACCACAAGCATCATTTCCGGCGGCACGTTCACCTCGGCTTTCCTTCCGGACAACGTGGTCTATACGTCCGGTGGGCTTGTCAGTTCCAGCGTTATCCCCAGCCTCAATGCGAGCATCATTGCAAGCGGGACGCTTTCTGCTGACAGACTGCCGACCATCCCGGTCAACAAAATCGCGACGAGCGGTGGAATGCTGGCTATTGCAATCGTTCCTAACATCCCTGCCACGAAGCTGACCGGCATCATCAGCAAGACGAATCTCCCCGGCTCTGTGGATGATATTGTCGAACTGATTGCGGTTGCCGCATCCGCTCCGTCCGCGACAGGAATTGTTGTTGGCGACCAGTATTTCAACACGACTACAAAAAAGGTCGTTACTGCTGTTTCCGATGGAACGTGGACTGGTGCAACGTCCGCAGACCCCGATGGCTCCGTGATCTACTATGTTCCGACCTCCGAGAAGTCTTACCGTTACAGCGGCAGTGCAATGGTGGAGATCGCGGCGCAGAGAGCGGTCACGACCACGGTTCGTCCTTCCGGTGGAGCTGACGGTGCAAGCGATGACTTTGTTCCGACCGAGCTTGCCGTGCGTAATGCCATTACGTCTGCCGGAACTCCGTTCGCAAGTCAGGCGGAAGTCGATGCTGGAGTCATTACGAATAAGTCCGTTTCTCCGGCTACGCTTGCTGGAGCGGCGAACGTTATGCACCTTGTATCACTTTTTGATATGGGTGAAACAATTTCTGATATTGACGCCGGTGATGCTTTTGTCGGAGGTAAGTTCTATCTTTCTCAGGGTGGATATATTTGCACCGTCACTAGCGTTTCCGGTTCGACGATCTTGTACGATCAGGCAAGCCCGGTGCGTTCGGCGGCGTATTCGTTTGATTCCAATATTTGGGTATGGAATGGTAGCGAGATGGTTCCGCTCGGGTCGCCGAAAGCCTCTCAGACTACGTATGGTATCGTCAAGCTCCGTTATGATGAACCTACTGGCGATGCTGTTCTCACTTGCGATGATAAAGCATGGGTTCGCGATGGCCTCGCGGAAGCATTCACCGTTACCACGACACACGGACTGACCTTCACGAACAGAGCGCTCGATCTGTCGCTGGACATTGTCGGCGGCACGATTTCGGGAAGCACGATCTTCTGCGATCTTGAATGGGCCGCTGACTGATTGTGTATCTGCCGTTCCATCCCGTCTGAAATATGGCGGGATGGCTTTTCCATGCACAGACAAAAATAACCAAGGAGATACGACATGGCAGACACCTATGTAAAAGGGCGGTTGAAGAAGACGCTAGACGGCGGGATGGAGTACCGGTTGCCGAGGACATCGCTTGACAATATCGTGGCGAACGCCTCGTCTGCTACGACTTATATCGCGTCTGACAACCTTAAAATCAAGGCCGCATATTTGACTTCCGCGACCGGGGGTTATGCTGGCATCATTTATAATAACGACACGTCACGGCTGAACATCAACAATGGCGGCATTTCGATCAAAGCGCAGACTGACATAGCCTCCGCAACGACGGAGGCCGAGCTTGCAAAGGTTCCGACGACAAGCGCTGTGAAAGAATACGTTTCTGCCGTTGCCGGAACGGGGCATTTTCTAGACGTGATCGCAAAAAGCTCCGCGAGTTCCTCTACGCTGATAGCCGACTCGACCTTCAAGATCAAGCCCGAATACCTGACCTCCGCGACCGGAGCAAGTGCTGGCGTAGTGTACAATAACGACACAGACCGCCTGACGATCACGAGCGGCGGTATTTCCGTCAACGCGCAAACCAATATTACGGGTGCAACGACCACGGCTGAACTGTCGAAAGTGCCGACTACGAGCGCCGTCAAGGATTACGTTTCAAGCTATGTCGAGGAACACGCCGGACGAGATGAGCTGATGGCCGGGATTATGATGCTGGACTACGGCGTTAAAACCAGCATAGAAGTTGCTACCCAAGGCGTAACCAGTTCCGCGTACACAAACAAGGCAAATGGGGCTGGGAGCAATTATACTCAAATCGGCTCTGGATTCGATCATGGGCTCGGCGGCGTTATCATCGGCTGTATTCAAATCGAAGGGCCATACGACGGTTATCCGTCTCTTGAAATAAATGTAGGGGAAGGAGGTTTGACTTCATATCCCATAAAAAAGAGCTTTCCTGACAAATCTACCTCCACGAAATACGAGGTTCAAGTTTATTTTCCGATTGGCCCGGAGTGCAATTTCGAGGTGGTTATGTGGGGCGGGTCTGCAAGCGCTGACAACAGCCTTTACTATGTTCCATACAAGGGCTACGCCATTCCCGGCAACACGATCAAAAATGCGATCTTCGACGATTAACAACCAAGGAGAAAAACAATGGCAAAGATTCAAACGTTACGCGACGATACGCTTGAGAAAGTCTTTCTTCGCAATTCGCTGGATGCGATCTATAAGAGCGTAAATTCTGAAACGTCCATCCTGACGAGCGAGGGGAAGATCAAGGCTGAATTGCTCGACGTTGAAGTTCCTGTTGCAAACGGAACGGCAAGCGGTATCGTCTACAATAGCGATACTGACCGCTTGACTATTACGAGCGGAGGCATTGCAATCAACGCTTACACTTCCAATCTAACCAGCGCAACCACGACCGCCAACAAAAAGAAGGTTCCGACTGTCAGTGCTGTTCAGGCGTATGTGTCAGGCGCAACGACCGGATGCGTCACATATACCACAAACACATCGTCCTCGCTCAACAGCAAAATTAACAAGAAACAGGATACAATGAGCGAGGGATTCGGGATAATTATTTCCGGTGGTACGGCAGTTTCTCTTGCGCGTTCTCGCCCCATTACGACAATTCCAGCGGCTTCTACGACTGTGACGCTTGAACCGGGCGAAGCATACATCGTTGATGCAACGACGACAAGCAAAACTCTAGAACTCGGGAGTGGTGTGCCTTCCGGTAAATTTGGGCTTGAATCGCATATTGAGCTGTTTGTGGCGAATACCGGATATATTCATACCGGGAGCAACGTCACCCTGATTGACCCGCTTGAGCCTGACGCAGTGAACGATTGCACCGTCCGTTTCCATGACGGACACGCAATCATCAGCGTGGAAGACCATGTACAAGCATATATGGTTCAGAATACCAGTACGACCTACACGACCGGAACCTTTGCGTATGGTCTTGGTCAGGTTAGTGTTACCGCATCCAACTACATCGGTTTCCGCTCCGAACTGAACGGGAGTTCTGTTCCTACTGGCGGGCAGAGCGCAACAAATTTGAAACACATCGTGGGCAACGGCATGGATATTGGACCGACTATTACCGGAAATCTTATTATCAAATCCGGGGCAACAATCCGTGATATCAAGACGAGTGGCCTTGTCGTGATGAGCGGAACGGCGAAGGTGACGGATGTGTTTGTTTCCAGTGGAGCGACTTTGAGTATTGGCACGAACGGCGGCTTAACCATTGAGCGTCTCTATGGGAATGGTGGCACAATCAACCTCGGCGGGAAAAACGTGGTTATTAGCTCCGGCACGACTGCGATTGCGAGCGGATGCACGTTCAGCGGTGGAATCGCCCATTCAGCATATAATGGCGGCGGCGCTTTCCTCGTAAAAAGTGGGGCGGAACTTGTTTTGCATAGTGCTACTGTGACCGGCAATTCCGGTTACAACGGTGGCGGAATCGCAACTGATGCTTCCGGGAAGGTCTCGCTGTATGACTGCGTTGTTACTGGCAACGTGGGAGGGTCCGGCACTGACATTTTTGAGTCCGCTGGGAATGTACTAATCTCCGGTTGTACTGTAGGACATCTTGCCATGCTCGTTGGAACGACAACGATTGCGGGAAGCAACCATATCGACAGAATTACGTCTGCATACGGGGCTGGTGGCTCTATTGCAATCAGCTCCGGCGCAATCGTCGACCTGACCGGAAACGCAAACGCCACGCCAATCGCCACCGGTGGTAGCATCACCTTCGAGGCAGGCGGAGCAACGGTGATAGATTCTGCTGGAAACCACTGTTATATTGACAACTTTAGCGCCAGTTATATTTCTAATGATAATACCGTTACTGTTGTTGGTGCAGGTTCAGCCACTAGGATGTACGTGCTTCCTAGTTACGCATCAGGCGCGACTATAGAGTTAATTACAAATGGGAGTTTCGCTGTTTCAGATGGTGCAGATCATACCTGTGTATTAAAAGATTGTGTGGTTCGTTCGCGTAATTATATTTATATCGAGGCATATCAACATAAAAGTGGTATACTTGTGATAGAAGGGCATGTAAGATTCGATCATGTCCTGACCTACGGCAGTAATGTTGTTGCGCCAACAGTACAACTTGAAAACGATGCAGTAGTAGATTTTAAGGGAGGAACCCAAACGGGGAGTTATCTCATCAACTGCACACTCGGAAGCCTTATCGTAAAATCGGGATGCTCTGTTGTGCTGGTTGATGGCAGTACCGTCGCTTTGACTGGCGGTACATACCACACGTTATCAAATACTGGCGTTTTGGCATAAGGAGGCACAATGAAACATTTTATCATTGACGGAAAAACCTACGACAACCTTCCCGACCCTTGTCATGGCGATTCACCCATGACTGAAGCTCGTTTTCTTGAACTTGGCGGGAGCATCTACGACGACGGCGTGTTGACCCCGAAACAGAAAGTGATTGCGAGTCTGAACGAGCTGATCGCCCAGCTTGCGCCGCAAGTTCCGCAGATTTCCATCGCGCAGTTCAAGGAGGCTGCGCAAACGCTCCATTCTGGAGAGCTGGTCGGCTATGCAAAGCAGGCTGGCGTGTCGGACGAAATCATCAATGCCGCGCGTGTTCGCATCGTTGAAATCCTCGCGGATGCCATGCGCGAGGGGATGACATGGAATGAGCTGATTGACGGGATCGAGGTTTGACTATGTACCAAAACATCTACGTCAATCAGCATGAAGATTCTGAACTTGTGAAACTTCTGAAACAAGGATATCGCTTCGTGTATTGCGGAACGACTTGGAACTTGGTCAGTCCGGAAGAATACAATCGCATGAAAAATATGCAATTCAAACAAACCGCATCATCAGGAGTTTGAAAATGGGTGAAAAAATACCGCTGCCGCCGAACAATAACAACAACCAAACAAGGAATGAAACCATGACCGAACTCGAAAAACGTCTGAACGACTATCTCGAACTTTCCAAAAAGTTCAATGCGCTGGTCGATATGATCGACAAGGACTGGTGCATCTACCCGCAGACTATCACTGTCAACGGAGACATGATTACGGTCACGTATCTCGCAATAGGTGTATGCAATTTAGGCGGCGAAGGTAAGTTTTCTTTTCCTGCAAAATACCTTGATATGACCGAGGAAGAATGCAAGGAAGATTGGAAACGGCTTTGTGCTGAACGCAAAGCGGCAGATAATTTGGAGAAGGAATACCGCGCAAAGGAAGCCAGACGTGCCGAATTTTATAAGCTCAAAGCCGAGTTTGAGCCGAACAATAACGTGGAGCAGTAAAAATGGGCGTTGATGAAGCTCGACATGTTATCGTTTATGATAACCTCCCGACTGTCGAAGTGATCGAGCATCGGGCCGACGACCGTGGAAATATCTACACGCTTGTCAAGCCAATAAACTACTGCGGCGTGTGGGTTCCTCCCGGCTTTGAGTGTGACGGCGCGAGCGTTCCCCGCGCGTTGTGGGGCGTTGTCTTTCCTCCGGGCGATACACAGGCCATGTATGCGGCAGTCTTCCACGATTACTGCTATAGGACACATCCTGTGGCATGGACGCGTTCCGGCGCAGATACGGCTTTCTACGACCTTATGCGAATGGGTGGTGTGCCATACCTCCGCGCGCAGAAAGCATACTGGGGTGTTCGTTTGTTCGGCAAAGCCGCATGGAAGGAAGGTGG